>Ga0209211_10006911_pt1 | contig 16178 bp, 16 predicted proteins | sample RifGroA2_FD_183992 | JGI IMG/M metagenome (GOLD analysis project Ga0209211, IMG submission 183992) | Groundwater microbial communities from Rifle, Colorado, USA - Groundwater A2 (SPAdes) (version 2) | ecosystem: Environmental > Aquatic > Deep subsurface > Groundwater | place: Rifle, Colorado... | reverse complement strand
AGACCAGCTTTCAGAGAAGCCCTTAAAGGCTTTTTTGCTGATAAGACATCTGAATTATGTGACAACTGTAAAAGGAGGTTTGAGTTCAATCCTCTAAGAATCCTCGACTGCAAATCCACACACTGCCATGCACTTTCTGAGAAAGCGCCAAAGACCGTTGACTATCTATGCAATGACTGCCTTTCACATTTCAACGGTGTGCAGGAGTCACTGAAAACAGCCGGTGTCCCATATATCAATAATCCCAAGCTTGTCCGTGGACTTGATTACTACACACAGACAACCTTTGAATTCACAGGAGGGACACTTGGCGCTCAGAATGCAGTCGCCGCAGGTGGCAGGTACGATAATCTTGTGGCAGAACTTGGCGGCCCGTCAACACCTGCTGTCGGATTCTCTATAGGAATGGAGAGACTGTCCTCACTATTTGATAACAGTAACGTCACTAAGCAATCTCCATCGGTCTTTATTGTTGCACTGGGTGAACAGGCACAGCAGCAAGCCTTTTCTATAATCGTCCAACTCCACAAAGAAGGCATCTCTACTGTCATGGACTACAACGGCGGCAGCCTCAAAAGCCAGATGAGAAAGGCTGATAAACTCAATTCAGCGCAAGTCATTATAATAGGTGAGGATGAGTTATCTAAAGGTGTCGTCGTGTTGCGGGATATGCAAAGTAAGGCACAGATTGATGTGCCTGTCGCCGAAGTCGTTAACAGATTAAGGAAATAAGTAGGGCCGGGACTAAGCCTCTACCCTCCCATCCACCATTTCCTTCAATTCCTTCCCTGCCTTAAAGAACGGGACCCTCTTCTCAGGCACGGAAACGTTCTTACCGGTCTTGGGATTACGGCCTTCACGCGTCTGCCTCTTCCTTATCCTGAAGCTTCCAAACCCCCTTATCTCTATTTTGTCTCCACCGGCCAATGCATCTTTGATGCTGTCAAACAGCATGTTAACGATAATCTCTGTCTGCTTCTTCGTGAGTCCGTCTGTTTGCAGTGATACCTTTTCAATGAGATCGGTCTTGGTCATCTGTCCCTCCCTAAAATGCCATCATATATTTCATGCTGAACGTTCCCTCTCCGCCTGCTATCTTTTTCCCGTTGTCAATCCAGCTTATAAGGGAACTGTTCTTAAGAAGGCGTTCAAGTATGGAAACCTTCTTCTTTTTTTCTATAATATCAGGCTCTCCCTTTATACCTGCCATGTCTGCTGTAATCTTTATGGCATCCTGCATGCTTCCAAGCTCATCAACAAGTCCTAACTTTTTTGCCTGCCTGCCGGTAAATACCCTCCCGTCGGCAATAGGTATAAGGTCTTCCTTACTGATGCCGCGGCCAACTGATACAGCTTCTACAAACTGGTCATACGTGTCATCAATAACACCCTGGAGCAATTCCCTCTCCTCAGTCGTCATTGTGCGGAATAGGGAACCTACATCTTTAAACTTCCCGCTCTTAATAACCACGCTCTCAACACCAACCTTTTTCATCAGGCCACTGACATTCGCCAGTTCAATTATAACCCCTATGCTCCCTGTAACTGACCCCGGATTTGCCACGATCTTGTCAGAAGCGCTTGCTATGTAATAACCGCCTGATGCTGCAACACTCCCCATAGATGTCACAATCTTTTTCTTCCCTTCTTCTCTTATCTTCAAAACCTCGGTGTATATCTCCTGTGACGGGGCAACGGCCCCGCCAGGACTATCAATACGCAGCAGTATCGCCTTTACTGACTTGTTTTCCCTGTGTTCACGCAACTCTTCAATAATATCTTTTGACTCAAGCAATATCCCCTCTATCTTCACAACAGCTATCTTCTCCCCGCCTGCAATGGAGAATTTCCCTAACCCTACAGTGACTGTATAAGCAGCTATGAATATAAAAAGGGATACGGCGAATAATGAAAGGAAAATAAACAATATGGGGTGTTTTTTCCTCATAGATATGCTTTTAATTATTCGGAGGTTATCTTACGGGCAACTTCACCTAAGGTATTTCCACCTTTTGCCTGATTTTCCATATACTCCGCTATCTCCGCCCTGTCAAGGTCTTTCTTGTATTCCTTAATGGAAAGCGCTATCTTCTTATCAACAGTGTCTATCTTGGTAACCCTGGCCCACACCTCATCCCCTATCTTCATTACATCCTCTGCCCTGACAGGAGGCTCCACACCTGATTCGCTCACATGTATAAGACCCTCAACGCCCTCTGACAGCTCAACAAATATGCCAAAGTCAGCCATTTTTACGATCTTACAGTTTACAGCACTACCTACAGCAAACTTTTCCGGTATCTCTTTTAACCATGGATCCTGGGTCGCCTGTTTAAGACTCAATGAGATACGCTGTTTTTCCTTGTCTACTTTTACGACTACGGCCTGAACCTTCTGTCCCTTTTTGACTACTTCGGACGGGTGTTTTATATGTTTCAGCCATGACATGTCTGATATATGAATAAGTCCGTCAATCCCATCTTCCAGTCCGACAAAGGCGCCAAACTCAGTAAGGTTCCTGACCTTCCCTTCGACTATGGTGCCTGGAGCATACTTGCCCTCCACAAGATTCCATGGGTTTGTCTCCGTCTGTTTCAGCCCAAGGGATATCTTCTTGTTTTGTTTGTCAATATTCAGGACTACAGCATTGACCATATCTCCTGCTGAAACCACTTTGGATGGATGCTTGACATCTCCTGCCCATGACATATCCGAAACATGAATAAGCCCTTCCACTCCATCTTCTATTAATACAAATGCACCGTAATCTGTAAGGCTGACGATTTTCCCCTGCACTTTACTCCCAACTGAGTATCTCTCTTCAACTGTTAACCATGGATCCAGTGTCCTCTGCTTATATCCAAGTGAAATCCTGCCGGTCTCAGGATCATATTTTAATACCTTTACTGATACCTTATCTCCGACTTTAAATACCTCTGAGGGATGTCCGATACGTCCCCATGAAATATCTGTAATATGCAACAACCCGTCTACACCGCCAAGATCGACAAATACGCCATAATCAGTGATATTCTTAATAAAACCATCTATCAGCTTACCCTCTCCCATTGCCTCAAGGGTACGTTCACGTATCTTCTCGACCTGTTCTTCAATCAGCGCACGTCTCGATACAACGATATTCCCCCTCTTTTGATCCACTTTTATAATCTTTAGTGGACCTGTCTGGCCGACAAGTCTGTCTAAATCCTTAATAGGACGGACATCAATCTGAGAGCCGGGGAGGAATGCCTTTACGCCGATATCTACACTTAATCCTCCCTTAACCTTGCCGGTAATCTTTCCATCAATTGACTTACCCTCTTTATGGAGCAGTTCAATCCGCTCCCATATCTTCCGTCTGTCTGCTTTTTCCTTGGAAAGGCTGATGTTACCATCTGAATCCTCCCGTTCCTGGATATAAACCGCTATGCTGTCTCCGATCTTAAGGTTCTGAAGTTCCCTTGAAGAAAACTCCGATATTGGTAAAGACCCCTCAGATTTATATCCTACATCTACCAGAACACAATCCGGCCTTATGGCTACAACCATTCCGGTTATTATGCTTCCCTCATCTATTCCCTGAAATGTCTGATCATAAAGCTTCTGCATGTCATTTACAGACGTAATATTATTATTCATTGATTGAAAAAGCCCCTTTCACTAAATTTTCTGATACATTAACATATTTAATATAAATAGTAAACCTTGAAATTCACTGAACTTATTTCGAGTCAAGTAAGCCGGCAATATTATCCATTATCACTTTAGTGATCTTAACATCTTCCTTCCACTCACTAAAGTCCAACGGCTTTCCAAACCTGATCGTCACCGGATAAGGTCTTAAAAACCAGCTGCCGGAAGGCATAGCCTTATCCGTGCCGATTATTGCAGCAGGCACAACTTTTTTACCGCTCAGCCTTACAATGAATCCTACACCCGGCTTGCCGGCTTGTAATTTGCCGTTAAGGCTTCTGGTACCCTCAGGATATATCACAACGACATTACCGGAATTTAGTTTTTTAATTATCTCTCGAATGGCCGGCCTGTCTATCTTTTCCCTGTCAATAGGAATAGCGCCAAGTAACCGGAGCAGAGTACCCAGAACAGGTATTGTACAAAGTTCCTTCTTCGCGATAAAATTTGCATGACGTATTAAACTGTAGGCGAGGAGGGGTATATCCAGAAAGCTTACATGATTGGCGGCAACTATTACGCCGCCTGACGTTGGGATGTTCTCAACACCTGATACCCTGACCCTGAAGACGAGTCTTGCAAAGATAGAGATAAAATAAATAACAATAATATAAAATATCCTGCTTAATATATCCACTTTTAACGTATTTTCTCTAAAATCTTCTCAACAACTTCCTCTAAACCAAGCTTAGTGGTATTAACTACAATAGCATCATCTGCCTTCTTCAGAGGGTCTATACTCCTGCCCGTATCATTTGCATCTCTCTCAAATATTTTGTTTACAGTCTCGTTCAAATCAACATCTATGCCTTTATCTCTAAGTTCCTTCCATCTCCTCTTTCCACGTTCAGTGATATCCGCATCAAGATAGAATTTAAAACCGGCATCCGGGAATACTACAGTCCCCATATCCCTTCCCTCTACAACTACACCGCCATGCTGTGTAACCCATATTAATCCGGTATCCCTCTGCAATTTTACAAGATACCGGCGAACAGGTCTGAACGCTGATACTATAGATGACATCCGGCTCATCTCAGGTGTCCTTATCTCCGCAGTGATGTCTTTGCCGTCAACTATTATCCTCTGGAAATCATTTGTAAGATTAACCTCAAGTCTCGTATTTGCACAGAGTCTCTCAAGGTTCTCATCATTGCATTCTATACCGGTAACATATACCTTCCACCCTATTGCCCTGTACATAGCGCCTGTATCAAGGTACGCATAACCAAGTATTTTTGCAAGGGTTCTCGCAACTGTGCTCTTACCCGCACCCACCGGGCCGTCTATGGCTATTATGTTCAAAGGTGAGGGGGGATTTTCATTCATCAACACAAAGCCCCCGCAGCATCTCTTCAAACCTCGGAAACGACGTCTTTATACACTCCGTATCCTCAATGACCATCTCACCTTCAACCATAAGCCCTGCTATCGCCATTGACATTGCTATACGATGGTCTCCATGACTGTGGCAGACAGTTCCCTTCAGTTTCTTCTTTCCTGTTATCCTCATTCCATCATCAAATGTCTCAACATCAACACCCATGGAGGAAAGGCACTCTGCCATTACCGCAATCCTGTCGCTTTCCTTAACCCTCAGCTCTGCAGCGTCCTTTATAAGAGTCTCGCCTTCCGCTACCGCAGCCGCTATGCAAATAACAGGCAGTTCATCAACTAACCTCGGTATGATACTACCGCTTATCACAGTCCCTTTTAATGGTGCGTACTTTATACGTACATCTCCAACAGGCTCTCCACTCACATCCCTCAGATCAATAATCTCAATATTTGCCCCCATCTGCTTCAGTACATCTATAATCCCGGTCCTTGTTCGGTTGAGGCCAACATCCCTGACAACCACCTCAGAACTGGTTACAATAGATGCCCCTACCATGAAAAAAGCCGCAGAAGATATATCACCCGGCACATTTACATCGCTCGCAATTAATTTCTGACCACTTTCTATTGTCAGGACATTCCCATCTTTCTCAAGGTTAATCCCAAAGTATCGCAGCATACGTTCCGTGTGGTCTCTTGACTGCGGTATTTCTTCCACAGCGGTCTTTCCCCTGGCATACAATCCTGCAAGGAGCAGGGCAGATTTCACCTGAGCGCTTGCTACAGGCAGTCTGTGATGTATACCCTGTAATTCACCACCCTTTATCGCAAGCGGCAAAAGATCTCCATCCCTGCGGCCCAGTATATTTGCCCCCATGTTCCTCAATGGCCCTGCCACCCTCTTCATGGGACGACGCCGCAGGGAACTATCACCGGTCATAACTGAAAAGAACTGCTGACCGGCAAGTAAACCGCAAAGGAGTCTTGCACTGGTCCCTGAGTTGCCCATATCCATTACGTCAGCAGGCTCAGTCAATCCGTAAAGGTTTTTCCCTTCTATCTTTACAGTGCTCTCATTAATATCTTCAATGGATGTCCCCATAGCCCTGAAGGCATTCATTGTTGCCATGCAATCATCTGAGGGAAGGAAATTTGTTACGGTGGTAACACCCTTTGCTATCGAACCAAGGATTATTGCCCTGTGGGAGACAGACTTGTCTCCCTGGACTTGTATCTCACCATGAAGCCTTTTGACCGGCCGTACACGCATCGTACTCATCAGAGCTTCTCCCTGACCTGCCTCGCTCGCTCAAACTCATTATATAACCCATCTGCATCATCACTCTGGATAAGCAATTTTATCTTTGCTATACTGCGCTCATACCTCTCCAGCATTTCAAGGATATTATGCTTGTTCATAAGGCATATATCCCGCCACATCTCAGGATGGCTCGCTGCAATACGCGTGAAATCCCTGAACCCTCCGGCCGCATATGAGATAATCCCATCCGATTCATTTTCAAGTTCAAGTAGTGTATTTACAAGTGCATAGGCAATGACATGAGGAAGATGACTGACAGCGGCAAAGATACGGTCATGTGCTTCGGGGTCCATCAGCAGTACCTTAGCCCCGGCAGCCTCCCACATTGACTGTACAGTATTTACAGCATCACGATTCGTATTCGCTGTAGGTGTCAATATACATTTTGAATTCTGGAACAGTTGAGAAAAGGCGGCCGTTACACCGGACTTCTCTTTACCTGCAATAGGATGTCCGGCTACAAAATATGTGCCTTGCGGCAATATATCTTCTATTTCTGTCAGAGGACCTTTTACACTTCCTACATCCGTTACTATGGCCCCGGCTTTCAGATGCGGGGCAATCTCCCGTGCTAATCTGATAAGACTTCTCACAGGAGCAGCCAGGATAATAATGTCGGCGCCCTTTACAGCATCTTCAGCTTTGAATGTATACCTGTCAATAGCCTTAAGGGCAATGGCGTCCTGAAGGTTTTTCTCACTCCTCCCGACTCCGACAACCTCTGATACAATCCCTTTTTCCCTGCAGACAAGTGCAAGAGAACCGCCGATCAGACCCACCCCGATAATGACCATCCTGCGAAAATGGGGCAGGGAACTCATATCTCCCTTCCCACCGCCTTGGCTATCAACCTTAACTGCCGCATCATCTCTTTAAATACAGGAATCTTCAGGGACTGCTCACCATCTGAAAGGGCATTCTCCGGATTGGGGTGTATCTCCACAAGTATCCCGTCAGCGCCAACCGCAACTGCAGCCCGTGCCATTGGAGTTACAAGGTCCCACTTTCCGACACCATGACTTGGATCAACGATAACAGGTAAATGGGTCAACTGCTTCAATACAGGTACAGCGCTTAAATCAAGGGTATTTCTCGTTGAAGTTTCAAACGTACGAATCCCGCGCTCACAGAGTATAACCTTATGATTACCCCTCGACATAATATACTCAGCAGACATCAGGAACTCTTTTATTGTAGCAGATAATCCCCGCTTTAATATAACAGGCTTGTCATAATTACCAACCTCCTGGAGTAATCTGAAGTTCTGCATATTCCTCGCACCTATCTGAATAACATCCGTATACTCATACACCATCTCTAAATCCCGCGGATCCATAAGCTCTGTCACCACCCTCAGGCCGGTCTTTTCTCTTGCTTCAGCCAGGTATTTGAGACCTTCAAGCCCAAGCCCCTGAAAGGTGTAAGGGGAAGTACGCGGTTTGAATGCACCGCCTCTGATGAAATTTCCACCCTCGTCCTTAATCTCTTTTGCAATCCCGATCAGCATCTCCCTGTTCTCGACTGCACATGGACCGGCGATAAGCTGTATCTTTTTATCACCAATAGCAGCACCGTTTATATCAATAATTGTATTTTCAGCGTGAAACTCCCTGCTTGCAAGCTTGTAAGGCTTAAGGATGGGGACGACCTTCTCCACACCCGGGAAGGCGCCAATAGGCAGTTCCTGAAGAACCCTTTCATCTCCTATTGCGCCAAGGACTGTACGCTCCTTGCCCTTTGATACATGGACTGCAAGTCCAAGCGCTTCCAGTTTTTCTTTCAGATGAGCGATCTGCTCGTCCGTAGCGTCAGGTCGTAATACGATAATCATAAAATCCCTCCTGTCCTTGAACCCTGATTATTCTCATTTCCCCAGCACCTTCGTCAATGCCGCAACAAACTTCCTGTTCTCCTCCGGCAATCCAATCGTTACTCTCAGGTTCGCCCCCCCCATATGCCTTATAATAATCCCATCCTTCAGCATGGCATTGAAGATGGCCCTGCCGTCATCTCCGGCCCGGAAGTAAATAAAATTCGCCTCTGTAGGAATATAGTTAATTCCCATTGAGTGAAACTCTTTGTATAAATATTCCTTTCCTTCGTTGTTTATCCTGCGGCTCTCTTCAATATGCGATACATCTTCCAGCGCTGCAAGCGCCCCAACCTGCGCAAGGGCATTTGTATTAAAAGGCTGCCTCACCCTGTTCATCATGTCAGCAATCTCAACAGTAGTCAGTCCGTATCCTATACGCAGCCCTGCCAGTCCGTAGATCTTTGAGAAGGTACGAAGGATGGTTACATTGCGCCCGTCTTTCAGGTAGCTGAGCGAATCAGGATACTGGTCAGATGTCACATATTCTGCATAAGCCTCATCAAACACAATCATAACATCATGAGGAACACTGTTCATAAAATTCTTCATCTCCGGAGCCGTTACCATTGTCCCTGTCGGGTTATTGGGATTGGCTATGAAAACAAGACGTGTACGTGAATTTATCTCTCCGGCTATAGCCTTGAGATCAAATCGTTCATCCTTCATCGGCACAGTAATAATACTGCCGTTTGCCGCTGTCATTATAAGCCTGTAAACAGAAAAGGTATTTTCCGATGTAACCGCATTATCACCGGGAGAAACAAGAGTCCTGATCAGGAGCTCAATAATCTCGTTAGAACCATTACCGAGTATCACCGACTCCATAGATACCCCCCACTTTTTCGCAAGCGCCCGTCTGAGATAGAAGCCTCCTCCGTCAGGATAGCGGTGCACCTTCTTATCCATATATTCCTTTATAGCATCAATAGCCATACGCGAAGCGCCAAGCGGATTCTCATTGGATGCAAGCTTTATAACACCCTTAATACCAATCTCCCTCTCAAGCTCTTCAATAGGCTTGCCGGGCTGATAAGGAACAAGGTTCTTTATGTTGTCGCTGACATATTTGAGCATGGTTATGCTGCCTGCTTATTACTCTCCCACCGGATACGCCCCAAGCACCTTAAGAAACGTACACTGATGCTCCAATTCTTCAATGGCCTTCCTTATCTTCTCATCCTCAATATGCCCCTCAATATCAATAAAGAAGATATACTCCCAGACCTTTTTCCTCGACGGCCGTGACTCAATCTTTGTAAGATTTATCCCGCAATCAGTAAATATCTTCAAGCAACTGTAAAGCGCCCCCACCTTATCCTTAATCGAAAACATTACCGAGGTCTTGTCCTTACCACTCTTCTGCACATGATTCTTTGCTATCACGAGAAAGCGCGTAAAGTTGCTGGAATAATCCTCTATATGGCTCTTAATAATCTTCAGCCCATAAAGTTGCGCAGCAAGCTCACTCGCAATAGCCGCTGCTGAAGGATCTTCCGTACACATCTCAGCGGCCCGTGCAGTACTCGATACCTCTACAACAGGTATGTTAGCAAGATTCTTCTCTATCCAGCCCGAACATTGCGCAATCGGCTGTGGATGAGAGTATACACACTTGATATCCGCCAGATTTCCGGTCAGAGACAGGAGATGATGGCTCACCTCCTGCAATATCTCTGAAGTTATCTTGAGGTTAGAGTCTACAAACATATCGAGCGTGTGATTGACAACACCTTCTGTGGAATTCTCTATGGGAACAACACCATAATCGGCCAACCCCCTCTCAACCTCTGTAAAGACCTCTTTAATGCTGTTAACAGGGATATAGTTGGCAAAAACCCCGAACTGTTTCATACATGCGAGATATGTAAATGTCGCCTTTGGCCCGAGATAAGCCACCTTCAGCGGCTGCTCCAATGATAGTGATGCAGACATGATCTCACGGAAAACAACCCTGATAGCCTCATTAGGAAAAGGACCCTGATTCTCCTTCTCAAGCCTCTCATATACCTGCCGCTCCCTCTGAGGCACATGTGCCGCCATCTTCTCTTCCTTCTTGATCTTTCCGATCTCTATGGCAGCATTGGCCCGCTCGTTCAATAATCTCAGTATTTCAGAGTCAATCCTGTCTATATCTTTACGCAGCTTCTCCAGCTCTTTCATAGTGGGATATGATAACGTATTCTACGGGCGTTTGCAATAATCAAGGAGACTTGTGTGGCTATAATGAAGTGTGACTATAATCCGGGTTGAAATGTAACCTTTACTCAATCTTCCCTTAATCTTCCTTTAATTTTTGATCTGTATAATGTAATTAAAAATAAGGGATGAAAGGGAGGTGAGTAGCGTGGTTACCGACTTCAAAATATACGCATTAATATCAACCGGCTTATTTGTAGCTTATCTGGCCATGGCTATTACAGTTTCTTATCTGAGCTAAAATTTGCAAGCTAAATTCCTGTTGACAGCAAAATCTCATCCTGCTACTTTAACCTCAGAAAAGCAAATTCCTGGTAGTTTTTGCCGCAGGTGGTGGTTATTTATATGAGGTGACGGTCGTTAGGTGGATTCAAACTTGCAAATTTCCATGGAAGTAAGATGCCACGTTTAGTTCCGGTGGACACGCCTGAAGCAATTTTTCCGGTCTATCGAGGCACGGCCATCGAGCTGCTGCTGCGTTATCATAATCTCGGTGAGCCCATGCCTCCTACAACGGGCCATGCGCAGATGCTCATAAGCATGTGCATGGACCACAGGAAGGACCTGGTGCTGCCAGGGGAGTTTGCCTATGTCCTCCGGTCGGCTGGCGGAAATCTCCGTGACAGCGAATTCGAGGTATCCTATGCGATCGGGGTCGGTGGTGTCGCCACTGTGGCCCTGCTCGCCCATACGGACTGTGGAATGGCGCACGTGACTCAAATGCGATCTGCCTTCATCCGCGGATTGACTGAACGCGGTGGCTGGACGGTTGACGCTGCGGGAGCGCACTTCGACCGCTATGCAGAGCGCTATCAAATCGGCGACCCGGTGACGTTTGTGTGCGAGGAGGTGTTGCGCCTGCGGCGGCTCTATCCTATGGCGCTCATCGTACCGATGCTGTACGACGTCGAGACGGACCGGCTCATACAGATCGAGGAATAGAGAAGAAAAACTATAACAAACTTCCCTGCTCTGTTTCACCTGGTTTCACTATGCCAAAGTGCTTGTAAGCATTTGGAGTTGCAAGGCGTCCTCTTGGAGTTCGATTCAGGAAGCCTTCCTGTATCAAATATGGTTCGTAGACATCTTCAATCGTATCCTTATCTTCGTTGATTGCAGCAGCTATCGTCTCAATGCCAACCGGACCGCCGCTGAATTTTTCAATGATAGTCAGAAGGAGTTTCCGGTCCATGGTATCAAAGCCCCGCTCGTCTATCTCAAGCATGCTAAGGGCCATCCTGGCTACCTCTCTTGTAATAATGCTGTCCGCCTTTACTTCTGCATAGTCTCTCACTCTCCTGAGAAGCCTGTTTGCTATCCGGGGTGTCCCCCGTGAGCGGCATGCAATCTCATCTGCTCCGCTGTCATCAAGATGGACATTAAGTATCTTTGCAGAGCGCAGGAGTATCATTCTTAACTCCTCCGGCCTGTAGAAGTCGAGCCTCGTTATAATACCGAACCTGTCCCTCAAAGGAGATGTCAGCAGCCCGCTCCTGGTTGTAGCGCCTATTAATGTGAATCGTGGTATATCCAGCTTTATAGTCCTTGCGGACGGTCCCTGACCAATAATAAGGTCTATCTGATAATCCTCCATGGCAGGATATAAAATCTCTTCAATGGCAGGATTTAATCTGTGAATCTCATCAATAAACAACACCTCATGTTTCTGCAGATTCGTAAGGATGGCAGCAAGGTCGCCCTGCCGCTCTATTGCAGGGCCGGAAGTGGCCTTGATACCAACACCAAGCTCCCTTGCGATTATATATGCAAGTGTTGTCTTGCCGAGTCCGGGCGGCCCGTAGAAGAGTACATGGTCGAGCGCCTCGGCACGTCTTTTAGTTGCTTCGATGAAGATGTTAAGGTTGTCCTTAACCTTCTCCTGGCCTATGTATTCGGACAACGTCGGCGGGCGGAGGGTCGCCTCGTAGCGCTTTTCCTCTTCGTCTGGTTGTGCTGTGATTATGCGGTCCTGCATATACCCTTCTTAGGTTGGTGGGCAATGCCCACCCTACGGCTCATCACTCATTGCTCATTTCGCCAGGATCTTCAACGACTCCTTGATAAGCGACTCGATCGGAATTTCCCTGTTGTGCTCGCGTACTTTCCTGATTGCTTCATACGCCTGCGCCCTCGGATAACCAAGATTTACAAGTGCAGATAAGGCATCAGCCGCTATTGAATGATCCATGACTATCCCACCTTCTGCTGCACTCAGCATTGGAATCTTTTCCTTCAGTTCGAGAATAATCCTTGCCGCTGTCTTCTTCCCCACACCAGGTATCATGCTCAGCCTCTTTGCATCCTCACTCTCTACTATCTTCATCAAATCGGATAACGAAGAACCTGACAGTAAATTCAATCCCATCTTTGGACCAACACCTGAAATTGTAAGGAGTGTCGTAAAGAAATCCCTCTCCTCCGCACTTAAAAAACCATACAAGAGCATTGCGTCTTCGCGTACATGTGTATATGTATGGAGCATAATCTCATCTTTTTCATGCGGTAATTTTGTGAATGTAGAAAGTGGAATAAAGACCTTGTAACCTACGCCATTTACATCTATCACTGCATACTGGGGTGTTTTAACGATAAGATGTCCGCGGACATGTGCAATCATCGCAACTCTCTGAACTTATATGAGTTAAGATGGCAAATGGCAATCGCAAGCGCATCCGAGGCATGATGAGACTTTGGAGGCGTTTCCAATCTCAGTATCTTACCGACCATGTGCTGAACCTGTTCCTTCTTTGCCGCACCGTAGCCGACTACCGATTGTTTAACCTCAAGAGGAGTATATTCAAATGCAGATATTCCTGCATTGACTGACGTCACCATTATCACACCATTAACCTGCGATAATCTGACCAGTGTCTGCACATTTTTTGAGTAAAATCCTTTTTCAATCACTACTGCATCAGGTTTATGTGCGTGGATTAGTTTTTCAATCTCAATATATATCTGTTGAAGACGGACCCCTATATCAGACTTCTGGGATAACTGTATCGTACCGGAAGTTACATGGAAGAGTTGGTTGTCTTCTTCATCTACGAGGCCAAAGCCTGTCACAACAGTACCCGGATCTACACCCAACGCCCGCATATCAACTCCTGTCTGAAATCTGAGATCTCAAATTTCAGATATTCTCCAATACTTCATCCCTTACATTAAGATTGGAATACACATTCTGCACATCATCATTGTCTTCAAGCGCCTCGATCAGCTTTAAGACCTGCATAGCACTCCTGTCGTCAAGTTCCATATAGTTCTGCGGCAGCATTGTCACCTCTGACAGTGCCACTGTTATACCTCCATCCTCTATTGTCTTCTTTACATTTTCAAGATCTCCGGGGGCTGTAATCACTTCAAAGTTATCCCCATCCCGTCTCATATCCTCTGCACCCGCCTCTACTATAAGACTCATTAATTTTTCTTCATCCACCTTTCCACCTTCAACGACAATGTATCCCTTCTTATCGAACATCCATGAGACGCAGCCTGCCTCCCCCATGTTACCGCCATGTTTGCTGAACATATGTCGTATCTCCGGAACAGTACGGTTTCTGTTATCAGTCATTATTGATACTAATATCGCAATACCACCGGTGCCATATCCCTCAAACACAGCCTCTTCATAAGTCACTCCGGGAAGTTCCCCTGTACCCTTCTGTATGGCCTTCTTAATATTATCCGCAGGCATATTGGACTCTTTGGCCTTCTGGACGGCCGTTCGTAACCTCGCATTACCATCCTGGTCTCCGCCGCCGACCCTCGCAGCTACCGTAATCTCTTTAATAACTTTTGTAAATATCTTACCCCTCTTTGAATCTATTGCTGCCTTCTTATGTTTTGTAGTAGCCCATTTTGAATGACCTGACATAGTTAGCCCCCTTCTTTTATCACTATCTCCTTTGGCTCATAATCCGAGACCTCTATTTCCTTGACTTTTATCTTATCACCATCTTTCGCAGTCACTACCCGGAGCCTGATTTTTAATGCCACATCCAGTATCCCTTCCATCACAGCATTTGTAATCCTCGACACCTCAGGCACAGACTTACCAAGCTCAATACTTTCCATGCTGACATTGGTATCAGCATCATGGACTATCATCTCTTCAATCTTCTTCGAAGTTGCAGCAGCAGGGACTTCTGACTCTACCCAATTCCGCAGGTCCTCTCTTCTTTCCTGTCTAAGCCCCGCCGTTTCAGTCTCTATTGCCTCTTGCGGCACAGGCAGCCTCTTTCGCGGGCGGCCTGTCTCAATCATCTCTCTGAGATCTCCAAGGACTAACTTGCTGACAGCGGTCAGTGTCTCGAGAACACCCTCACCTGTTGATGCAGAGGCAGAGAAGTACGGGACTCCCCTGTTATTCAGGGTCTTATCAAGCACATCTACCGGCAACACACCGGGAAGATCTCTTTTATTGTACTGAAGCACTACAGGAAAATCATCCATATTAATCCCGTGGTCTGCAAGGTTCTTTTTAAGATTATAGAGGCTCTCGAGATTGGAATCCATCATCCCATCCTGTGAGTCGGCAACAAACACCACACCATCAGCGCCTTTTAACACAAGCTTTCTCGTGGCGTTATAAAAGACCTGCCCGGGGACAGTATAAAGATGGAATCTCATCTTATATCCCTTGATCTCGCCGGCTTCCAATGGGAAAAAGTCAAAGAAGAGTGTCCTGTCTGTATAGGTAGGCAGGGTAATAAGTTTCCCCTTCTTCTCGGGTGTTATCCTTTCATAGATGGCCTTAATGTTAGTTGTTTTTCCGGAGAGTCCGGGACCGTAATAGACTATCTTTGCATTTATTTCCCGTGAGGTGTAGTTGAATAATGCCATAGAATAATAATTTCCGCTGACTGACATTGAAAACTAACTGAATAGTTGTATCAGAAAAGGGTTGGAAGTGTCAACCGGCGGTTTTATGCCGGAATATTATAGCCTTCACAAGGGATGTCACAGTATAATTTACAAGAGTTGCCACATTACTCCTGACTCCCTCCCGGCATACGTAACCATTAAAATAGTCTATCTCCGTTGGTTTGCCTTTACTAAAATCCTCAAACATGGAAGTGTGATAACCACGTAATTTTTGTGTGACGTTTATCTGTTCATCCATAAGACCGGAATCAATAATAATCCCCTTTTTCTCTGCCACTGCCCTGATCTCTTCAAATATCCTGAATGCCACATCCAGTGCATCCTTTGAATCAAGAATATTATCCAGAGGCCCGTTTAAAATCACAGAGAGGGGATTAAACACAGAATTCCAGCAGAGTTTCTCCCATTTGGTCTTAAGAATATTCTTCGAAAGCTTCGTGGGGACACCCGCATTCTTAAATAGATTTACTATAGACTGGACACGTTCACTCTCACTGCCATCAAGCTCGCCTATTCCAAGTGAGCCAGCCCCAATGTGACTGATAACACCCGGCTCTTCAATTTTAGAGGCCAGAAAGGCTACACCTCCAAGCACATTGGCGTCAGGAAAGCGGCGGAGTATATCCTCCTCACCATCAATACCGTTCTGTATGGTGAGTATTATCGTATCTTTGGTGACTACGGGTTGAATTGTATCAAGCACTTTATCCGTATCGTATCGTTTGACTGCAATTATAATCAGATCGCACGGGCACAACTCCTCAGGGTTAGTTGATACAGGCGGCCTGAAATTCCACACCTCACCCTTGCTTTTTACAGTCAGTCCTTTACTTTGAAGTATGGGGAGACTACGCGGTGTGACAAGAAAGG
>Ga0209211_10006910_pt1 | contig 16179 bp, 15 predicted proteins | sample RifGroA2_FD_183992 | JGI IMG/M metagenome (GOLD analysis project Ga0209211, IMG submission 183992) | Groundwater microbial communities from Rifle, Colorado, USA - Groundwater A2 (SPAdes) (version 2) | ecosystem: Environmental > Aquatic > Deep subsurface > Groundwater | place: Rifle, Colorado... | reverse complement strand
TTAGAATGCATCGGGGCATAAGTCGGGAAAATCGATACAAAATGATTTGCCAAATATTAAGAAACCAAGCACCCAAAAATTAACTTAAACCAGTTTTTTGACACGGTTTTTATTAGTGGTATAATATAGAAATAAAAATAATAATAAATAATATGGCTACTTTTCATAAATGCGACAAGTGCGGTAAAAATATAAAGGGAGAAGAAATAATTTTTTCTTTTGATGATATGGGCAAGAGATTTTTTGATAAATGGGTGAACAGGTTTGAGTTTTGCGAAAAATGCGCTAAACCATTAGTAGTTTTTGTTAAAAAGTATTTGGTTAATAATAAAATAAAATAATAATAATAAATTATGACACTCACTCCAAAACAATTTAGTATTTTAGCGACAAAAGATGATGTTAAAGAAGCTATTATAGCATCAGAAGAAAGAATGACAAAAAAAATTGACAAGATTCTTACTGCGGTTGACGGTATAGCAAAAAATTTTCAAAAATTTGAAGTTGAATCAGCCGCTAATGTCGGCGCGCATGATCGCTTTGAAAAGAGATTTACTGAAACCAACGGCCGGGTGGAAGTTTTAGAAAAGAAGCTTGGCGCGAGCCGAGCCGCGGCCTGAAATATTTTTAAAATAGTTTTTAAAGCAACCCCGCCGGTTTTATCGGCGGGGTGGTTTTTTACTAAGGGAAAGACGTATTGACAAAGTTTTTAAATATGATATTATATAATTAGTTAATTATATAATTATATAATTTTATGGAAATTAAGACACTAAAATTTTTTGGCACCGGGCAAATAACCGTGCCGAAAGAATGGCGCGAATTTTTTGCTACCGACACATTAAAAGCCGTGTTTGATAAGAACAAAAATGAAATTAGGATCAATCCTTTAAGAATGGTGGAAATAGAAGAAACGAGATGGGCGCCATTAAAACAATTAGAAAAAAATTTGCAAAAAGTCGGCTTGGCTAAGAAATTTAAAAAAGAATTATTAGACGGTTATAAAAAGTCAGATTTTTATTTAAATAACCGAAAAAAATGAAATACCAGGTCAAGCCCATAAAACCGCGTTTAAGCGAATATCTTAATAGATATAATTTATTTGAAAAATGGGAAAAAGCTAAAAATTTTTTAGCCAATGATTTATCGCATCCCTCGTTAAATTTTGAGAAAATAATTCTAAAAAGCACGGTTTTTTATAGTTTTAGGATTGATAAAAAATATCGTGGAATTTGCGTCTTAAATAAAGGCCGGATGGAGATTATTTTATTTACCAATCATTATAAATAGAAAAATTATTTGACCCCGCCGGTTTTTCCGGCGGGGCTTTTGTTGTTAGCCCTCCTTTTAAAGGAGGGGTAGGGGAGGTTATTTTAACCCACCTTCTCCCTTTGTAAGGGGGTAAATAAGGTAATTAACCCCCTTAATCCCCCTTTTCAAGGGGGACAAATTAAATTCCCCTAACCCCCTTTTGTTAAAGGGGGTAGTTATGGTATGATATGAGTATAAATTATTTTATAATCAATTTAAAAGTATGAGAAAAATATTAATCTTGTTATTATTTTTATTCTTGCTCCTGCCGCTAAATTTAGCGCAAGCGGAAAGTCTACCCTCAAGATTAACCGGCAGAATTTTATTGCAGGTTCAGTCCCATGGCGAGGCCTGGTATGTTAATCCGGATAGCCAAAAGAGATTTTATTTAGGCCGGCCGGCCGACGCTTTTAAGATTATGAGAGAACAAAGTTTAGGCATAGCCAATAAAGATTTTAATTCATTTAAAACCATCGCGCCGGCGAGATTGTCTGGCAGAATATTGCTTAAAGTTGAAGATCTGGGCAAGGCCTATTATGTTAATCCGCTTGATTTAAAGATGCATTATCTTGGCCGACCGGCTGACGCTTTTAGCATAATGAGAAATCTGGGACTGGGCATAACCGATAGCAACCTGGCCCTGATTATCGTAGATGAAAAATCCAGCCCGATTATTATTGTAGATAATTCAGAGGTTCAAAAACCCGTTGAAGCAGTCGCGCCGGAAACCGGCGCGGTAGCGACTAGCACACCCGACAACATTATAGCGACCAGTACGGCTGATAACCTAGCCGGGGAAACGGCCACGACCAGTCCGGCAGTGGCCGATACCACCGCTTCTTCAACTTGCGTTTGGCTGGCGGAATATTTTGATAATAAGAGTCTTTTTGGATCGCCTTTTGCCACCAGCAGTGTTAAGACAATAGATTTTGACTGGGGAACCGGCGGACCGGAACAACTTACTATGTTTGATAGATTTTCAATTCGCTATACCGCCAATTGTAATTTTTTAGACGGCAATTATGAGTTTAGAACGGTTTTTGATGACGCTATTAGAGTTTATTTTGATAATGAGAATTTTTTGCAATCCTGGGCTGATAATAATAGAGAAATGATATTTAATCGGGAAAGAAATATAACCGCGGGCAGCCATGAAGTGAAAGTTGAATATTACGAGGCGACCAGATATGCCAAGGTTAAGGTATCTTGGGAAAAGATTAATTAAAAATTTGTTTAATATAAACAAACTTCCTGTCATTGCGAGCCGCTCCGGTAATCAGGACGGCGAAGCAATCTCACGAATATTGAAATAGTAAATAATAGACTTTTTAGCTAAAACACCAAGCGCGTGAGATTGCCTGCCCGCAATGCTTCGCTTGCGAGGCGGGCGGGCTTCGTCGCTATCGCGCTCCTCGCAATGACAAATGATAGTTTTAATTGGCTTTACTTATGTCATTAAAGATTTATTTAAATATCTTAAAAACCGGAATCTATTTAAGTTTTATCTCGGTTTTTTTGGTGTTTACCAATTTGCTTTTTCCTTATATAACCTCCAAACAGATAGCTTTTAATATCTTAGTGGAAGTTTTAATGATCTTTTGGCTGGCGCTGGTTGTAAAATATCCGGAAGTTCGGCCTAAAAAATCCTTTATTACTTATGGCCTGGCGGCCTTTTTCGCCGCTTTGCTCGGCTCCTCGATTTTCGGCGTTGATTTTAATTTAAGTTTTTGGGGCGATATAGAAAGGATGCTGGGCTGGTTTCATATTTTTCATTTCTTTCTATATTATTTAATTATTATTACGGTTTTTCGCAATCTTAAAGATTGGCGCAATCTCTTTATCGTTTCGATCGTCGCCGCTGGTATCGTTTCCCTTTACAGCTTATTTAAAATTCCTTATAGCACGATCGGCAATACGGCTTATGTTTCCGGTTATGTTATTTTTAACATTTATTTTGCGCTGATTTTATTCTTTAGGCGCCGCGACGAAGAGAAAATTAAGCGCCAGGATTGGCTTATCAGCGCGCTTTACTTAGCCGTGGCCTTTATAATGCTCTTAGTCATGAAGCAGACCAATACCAGAGGCGCTTATGTTGGACTGGGCGTAAGTTTTTTATTATTTTTTATTCTGCAAGTTCTCTATAGCCAAAGCAAAAGAATAAAAATTTATAGCTTTTCGGCCATGGCTTTAGGTATAATTTTAATTTCTCTGATTTTTATATTTCCGCAGAGCAAATTAGTAACTGGCACGCCGGTTCTAAATACCATAACGCAAATTTCAGCTAAGGCGGTTACTTTTCAAACCAGATTAATTTCTTGGAAGGCGGCCTGGAAAGATTTGCCAAACCATATTCTCCTGGGCACCGGCTATGGCAATTTCGCCATCTCTTTTGATAAATATTTTGATCCAAAATTTTATAGCTACACGCCGACCGAAACTTATTTTGATCGGGCGCATAATAACTTAGTGGATATTGCTTCAACCGGCGGCCTGATTAGTTTATTAACTTATCTTTCCATTCTTATCGCCGCCGGCTATTATTTGGTTAAGGGCAAGAGACAGAATAAAATTTCCACCAATGAATTCATTTTGTTAGTTTGTTTGCTGGTCGCTTATTTTATTCAGAACCTAGCCGTGTTTGATTCGCTGGTGACTTATATTTCGTTAATGCTGACGCTCGGCTATCTTTATTGGCTGGTTAACCCCGTTAAATCCGGCTCTGCCGGTGCGAAGCAATTTAACGGGGTTAATGGCAGTGAAGCAGAAGAGTTTGTTACCGGCAGCGGTTTAACCAATAAAGATCTGGCGGTTTTAGCCATCGCCGGTTTGATTTTCTTATCTGTCGCCTATCAGTATAATATTAAGCCATTGAAGATGCTGGACGGAACAATTAAAGGTCAAATGAAATTCGCCCAAGGCGATATCGCGGGCGGGGTGGAGGAATATAAAAAGGCCTTGAGCTACGAGACCGGATTGGATCGGGATAGCCGCGCCAGTTTAGTCAACGCCGTTAACGCCAGGCAATATAATTTATTGTCGCTTGATAAAGTTAAGGCCAAGCAAATTGCTGATTATGCCATAAGTTTGGCCGAGCAGAATGTAAAATTAAATTCTCGGGATAGCATGATGCAGATGCAATTGGCGCAAACGCTAAATACGGCCGCCTCGATTAATACTGATGATCCGAGCAAGTTCTCTTTTTATGCCGACCGCGCGCTTCAGGCGATTGATGAATCAATTAAGGCCAGTCTGGGCCGAGTGACGACTTATTTTTCTAAAGCGCAAATATATATCACCATGAATGATAAGGATAAGGCGCTGGAAATTTTAAAATATGCCGCCGGCCTGAATGAAAATTACGCCGAGGCCGCCTGCTATTTAGCCAGAGTGGCAATTTATTTAAAAGACGAAATCACCGGCTATCAAGCTATGGATAAATGCCTTGATTTAAACGGCGGTACTTATTTAAATCCGGTTGATTTAATAAAAATTGCTTTGGGTCATTACAACGAGAAGAAAGATCTAACTCACATGCTAATCTTATGCGAAAGATGGGCCGTTCTAGAACCAAATAATTTTCAGCCCTGGGTTAATCTGTCGCTACTTTATGAGCAAGCCGGCAATAAAGAAAAAGCCAGAGAATCGGCCAGGAAGGCCGGTGAATTGGACTCGTCATTAAGGGCCGCGGTTGAGGGATTTATTAAAAAATTAGGAGGGGAATAAATAATATTTTGTCATCCTCGGGCTTGACCCGAGGATCCAGGAGTTATTAGAATAAACGTTTTTACTGCTCATCCCTGGATTCCCGCCTGCGCGGGAACGACAATCACAAAAGATAATTTTTTTTCGTCGCTTCAATCATTTTTTCCAAACTGAATTCTGTTATCGCTTTTTCTTTGGCGCGCTGGCCAAACTCTTGAGCCAGCGCTTTATTATTTAGAAGAGTTTTAATTTTTTCCGTTAGACCTTGGGCGTCAGCCGGCTTAGCCAGTAAGCCGGTTTTTTTGTCCTCAATCATTTCCGGAATGCCGCCCACAGCGGTCGTGACGATAGGCAGGCCGGCTTGCATTGCTTCCAGTATGGAGTAGGGCAGGCCTTCTTTAACTGATGAGCAGACGTAAGTGTCAAAAGCCGGTAAAAGCGCGGCGGCGTCGTCAATCCGGCCGGTTAAAATAAAATTATTTTTTAAATTATATTGGTTAATTAAGTTTTCCAAATTTTTCCTTTCCGGGCCTTCGCCGATAATAACGAAGGCGGCGACTAGATGATCTTGGTTAACCCCGTTAAATTGCTCCGCACCGGCTTTGCCGGATTTAACGGGGTGAATTAAGATGTCGGCCGCCTGGATAAAATATTTAAAGCCCTTGGTCTTATAAAGATTGCCGATACTGCCGATAAGCAAGCCCCCTTTAATAAAGGGGGGAAGGGGGATTTTTTGTTTAGCTTCTTCTTCGGAGTAGAAACTTATCGGCGAGATGCCATTATGGATAGTAACTAATTTATTTTCCGGAGCGATTTTATGTCGTAAAGCCGTCTGCCGGTCAAATTCAGAGACACAAATAATTTTATCCTTAAAGCGCGCGGTAAATTTTTCCGCCCATAAATAAAAATATTTTAACCAAACCGGCAAGGGCTCGTTAAAGACCCAGCCGTGAACCGTGTAAAAAACTCGCAGTTCGCAGTTCGCAGCTCGCAATTTAATTATGAAAGCCGCTATAGAGCCGAGAATGGAAATTTTTGAACTGTTTAAATGTATAATGTCTGGCCGGTAGTTTCTAATTAATTTTAAAATTTCCAGAAAAGCTAAAATGTCGTTTATGGGCGAAATATTGCGTTTTAGATGGGGAATGATAAAATATTTTATGTTATTTTCAGTTAAAATTTTGGCTAATTTTCCATTATTTCCTCGCTCTCCCAGGGCTACGGCTACTTCGTAGTCACCTTTTAAATTATTAGCCAAATCAAAGACATAGCGCTGGGCGCCGCCGTATTCGAACTGGGTAATGAAATATAAGATTTTTTTTACCCCGTTAGATGTTTTGTTATACATATTTCCTGTTTCCCGGTAGATTCAACAATCTAACGGGGCGAATAAAATTAGGATTGACTTTTGGGTTATTTTATTTAATAATAACTTATAGTTAAGGATAAATCAACCCCCCACGAATTTACGAATCAGCTACAAATACTACGAATGGATATAAGACGAATGATGTGAATTAGCAGGCGAATGCCGCGAATAATATTTGTAATATTCGTAGCAGATTTGTAGATTTGTGGAAGGATTAAGGTTTTGTTTAAAATTTAAAAAATTTCTATTATGAAAATTTTATATTTTGGCGGGGGCTATGTGGGCGCTTGCTCGGCCGCGGTTAGCGCGGATAGCGGGCATGAGGTCTTAGTCTATGACATCAATCAGGAGCTGGTTAACAGCCTGTCTTCTAAAGATAAAGATAAAATAGAGGCCTATTTATTTGAAAAAGGCCTGGGCGATCTGATTATCAGAAATCAGGCCAGGATTAAATTTACTTTTCATTTGCCTGAAGCGGAGAAATTCGTTGAGGCGGCCGAAGCGGTTTTTATGTGCCTGCCCACGCCGGAGCGCGACGGCACGGGCGAGACTAATCTGGAAATTTATGAAGCGGCCGCTAAAACTTTAGCCCAAATTTTAGTAAAAAGAAATAACGGCGAGCAAAGCCGGTATGTTCTGATAATTAATAAAAGCACGGTGCCGATTGAAATGGTCAGTCGGACGAAAGAAATAATGGAGGAGCTAGGCGTGAAAAATTTCGGCACCGGTTCTAACCCGGAATTTTTAGTTGAAGGCAAAGCTATTGAGGGGTCAATCAGGCCGGAGCGGATTGTAGTGGGCGCCTGGAATGAAAAGGATTTTGCTGTTTTTAGAAATATTTATGATCGTTTTATAGAAGCGCCTAATGTAAATTATCTTGAAGTCAATCCGCTAGAAGCGGCCGCCAGTAAATTGCTGGCCAATTATATGCTGTTTAACCGCTTGGCTAATTGTTTTGACGTAGTCGGGCGGGTTTGCGAAAAATTTTCTGGGCTGCATTTTGAAAATATTCGTAAAATTTTAATCACCGACAGCCGGATCGGCGACTGGGGTTTTTATAATAGTTTATTTGTCGGCGGCAGCTGCTTTATCAAAGACGCTCGCTCCTTGTCTCATCAATTAAAAAACCAAGGCGGCCAGTCGGATTTGGTGGATGAAGTTTTGGCGGCTAATCAGAGACAATTGACTAATTTTTTAAATCGGGCCAAGCAAGAACTGAATTTTAACTGGGCTGGTAAAACCGCAGCTCTCTTGGGCTTAGCTTTTAAACGCGATACCAACGATATTCGCAATTCGGCCGCGATAGAAACGGCTAAATTTTTGTTAGAGGCGGGCGTTAGGCAAATAAAGGGCTATGACCCGGCAGCTGGTAATAATTTTTTAAAATATTTTAAAGATATGGGCACGGCCGATAAAATAGAATTAGTTGATAGTGAAGTTAAAGCCATTTCTGATATTGAAATTTTAATTATAGCCGGAGATTGGCCGCAGTTTAGGGAGCTGGCAGAGTTGATTAAAAAGAATTTACCTAAAGGAACGATTATTATGGACGGCCGCCGGATGTTGCAACAAAAGTACCAGGAATTAGCCCAAGCCGGCTACAATATTATCGCAGTCGGTTCGCCGATCATAAAGGCGGAATAACAGTCATTGCGAGCGACCGCAGGAAGCGCGGTCGTCGCTACGCGAGATCTGGCGTAGCCATGACAATCTCGCGAACGGCAAAGAATAGCTATAATTAATAGTGGCGAGATTTAATGAAATATGGACATTCGTGGGATTGCGAAGCTTGTCCCGAGCGATAGCGAGGGATCTGTGTTCGCTCCTCGCAATGACGGCAGAAATTTATGCTTAAAATTGGTTTTATCGGTCAAGGCTGGATTGGCAAGAATTACGCTGATAATTTTGAACAGCGCGGATTTGCCGTTGTCCGTTATAGTCTGGACGCCGAATACGCCGACAATAAGAAGAAAATTAAGGAATGCGATGTTGTTTTTATTGCCGTGCCCGCTCCGACTACGCCCGCAGGTTTTAATATTGATGTCTTAAAGCAGGTGATAAAATTAGTCGGCGACGGTAAAATTGCCTTGATTAAATCAACTATTATGCCGGGCACGACTGATTTTTTACAGAAAGCCAATCCCAATATTTTCGTTTTGCATTCTCCGGAATTTTTGACTAGACATACAGCCGCTCATGACGCGGCTAACCCGACTAGAAATATAATCGGTTTGCCGGAAGATAAGGAAATTTATAGAAGTAAAGCGCGGGCAGTTATGGATATTTTACCTAAAGCGCCCTATGAAATTGTTTGCCGCTCGCTTGACGCCGAATTGGTAAAATACGGCGGCAATTGCTTTTTTTATTTTAAAAATATTTTCATGAATATGCTCTATGATTTGTCGCAAAAAACCGGTTCTAACTGGGAAAATATCCGTCAGATGATCGTGGCTGACCCCAGAATCGGCGCTGAGCATACTCAGCCCTTAAGTAAGGGCGGGCGGGGCGCCGGCGGCGATTGCTTAATTAAAGATTTTGAAGCTTTCATAAAGTTATATAAAGATTATGTCGGAGACGAGACCGGTTTGAATGTTTTAACTAATCTACGAAACAAGAATATCGGTTTGCTTAAGGAGAGCAAAAAGGATTTGGCTTTATTAAAAGGCGTCTATGGAGATGATATTTAAAAAATAATAAATGATTTGTTAAATTGTCATTGCGAGCGACCGAAGGGAGCGTGGCAATCTCACGAACAGTAAAGGATAGTCATAATAGAATAATGGCGAGATTTGATGAAATATAGACATACGTGAGATTGCGGAGCCTGTCCCGAGCGATAGCGAGGGATCTGTCTTCACTCCTCGCAATGACAGTCGAAATTTTATGTCAAAATGTTTAGTCACCGGCGGCGCCGGTTTCATCGGTTCAAATTTAGTTGACGAATTGATTAAACAAAAACATCAGGTAGCGGTGATTGATAATTTATCAACCGGTAAAAAAGAAAATTTAAATCCCGAAGCTCGGTTTTATAAAGTTGACATCAGAAATTTAGAAGAAATTAAGCCGTTATTTAAGGGCATGGATTATGTCTTTCATTTGGCGGCTTTTCCCCGAGTTCAACCGTCGATTGAAGATCCGGCCACGGCCAATGATATAAATTTGAACGGCACGGTCAATGTTCTAATAGCCGCTCGGGACGCTAAAGTTAAAAAGGTAGTTTACAGCGCTTCGTCTTCGGCTTACGGCGATCAAACTAAAATGCCCTTAACCGAAGACATGCCGGCCCATCCTTTAAGCCCTTACGGATTGCAAAAATATGTGGGCGAGCTATATTGCCGATTATTCACTGAAATTTACGGTCTGCCTACCGTTAGTTTAAGATATTTTAACGCCTATGGAAAAAGGCAGACCCTAGAAGGCGCTTATTGCTTGGTCATGGGCATATTTGTTAGTCAAAGATTAAATAATGAGCCAATGACTATCACCGGCGACGGCAATAATCGTCGCGATTATACTTCGGTGATTGATGTGGTCAGAGCCAATATTCTGGCCGCTAAGAGCGATAAAGTCGGTCATGGAGAAGTGATTAATATCGGCCGAGGCAGTAATTTTAGCGTTAATGAATTAGCCGCCATGATCGGCGGTCCGGTTAAGCATATTGAGCCGCGAATTGAACCTAAAGAAACTTTAGCCGATAATTCATTAGCGAAAAAATTGTTGGGCTGGCAGCCGACGGTTGACCTGTCCGAGTGGCTCAAGGGTTACAAGAAAGAAATTGGGCTATAGGAATTATATTGTCATTGCGAGGGAGCGCGAGCGACCGAAGCCCGCCCGAACGACGTTCAATCGGGCGGGCAATCTCTGGTTAGAAAGCAAGACAATAATGAATTAAATGTTTAATTAAGAAGTTTAATTTTGCTTAAAGATTTTTAGAGTTTAATTGGTTAGTTTTTCTTATCAGAGATTGCCGCGCCGCTTTGAGTACAAGGGCGGCTCGCAATGACAGCAAAACATTATGCCAACAATTTTAGTTACCGGCGGAGCCGGTTTTATCGGTTCGCATTTATGCAAAAAATTGCTTGAGTCGGGCGATAAAGTAATTTGCCTGGATAATTTTTTTACCGGCAGTAAAAAAAATATTAAACATCTGCTGGCCGATAATAATTTTTTATTGATTGAGCATGATATAATTGAGCCGTATTTTACCCAGGAAAAAATTGATCAGATTTATAATTTGGCCTGTCCGGCTTCGCCGATTCATTACCAATTTAATTCCATCAGGACGGTGAAGGCCAATACTGTTGGCGTTATTAACATGTTGGGTTTAGCTAAACTGCACGGCGCGCGCATTTTACAGGCCTCAACCTCGGAAATCTACGGCGATCCGACCGAGCACCCGCAAAAGGAAAGTTATTGGGGGAATGTTAATTCAATCGGGCCGCGGGCCTGCTATGACGAGGGCAAGCGCGTGGCCGAGACTTTATTTTTTGATTATCATCGTAAGCACGGCCTGGAAATCCGCGTAGCCAGAATTTTTAATACTTACGGAGAGAATATGGCGGAGAATGACGGCCGGGTGGTTTCTAATTTTATCACGCAGGCGCTTTTGAATAAGGATATTACTATCTACGGCGATGGCGCGCAGACAAGGTCGTTCTGCCATGTTTCTGACTTGGCGGATGGTTTAATCAAGCTGATGGGTAGGCAGGGTTTTACCGGGCCGGTTAATCTCGGCAATCCGGTTGAATTAACCATGAAACAGATTGCGGAAAAAATTATTGCTTTGACCGGCTCGAAGTCAAAGATAGTTTATCAGCCATTACCTAAGGATGACCCTAGAAAACGCCGGCCGGATATTACTCTGGCTAAAGAAAAATTGAATTGGCAGCCGAAAGTTAAATTTGACGATGGGCTTAAAAAGACCATAGGATATTTTAGAGAGATAATAAAATGAAAAAAATATTAATTTTTTCCACCGCGTATTTGCCTCTAGTCGGCGGCGCCGAGATAGCGGTTAAAGAATTAACCGACCGTTTGGCCGGTTTTCCCGCCCAAGGCGCTTGCCTGCCGGCAAGGCAGGAACCAGTTTCGGGTTGGGATTTTGACCTGATTACCGCCAGAATAAAAAGACAGCTAACAGCGCAAGAAAAGATTGGCCGGGTTATGGTCTATCGAGTTGGCTTGGGTTATAAATTGGATAAATTTTTGTTACCGATCTTAGGTCTGATTAAAGCCATCAAGTTAAACGGTAGAAATAATTATCAGATTATTTGGTCAATTATGGCTAGTCAGGCCTCGGTCGCGGCGGCTTTTTTAAAAATATTTTTTTCAACTAAGAAGTTAGTTTTAAATATTCAAGAAGGAGACGAAGAAGAGCATCTAAAAAGATATGTCTTGGGCAATAATTTATTATATAAAATTTTAATTCGCCCTTGGCATTTGTTAGTTTTTAAAAAGGCCGATTATATTACGGCTATCAGCGCTGATCTTAAAGAGAGAGCCAGAGGCAACGGAGCCAAAGCGACGATAGAGATTATACCGAATGGCGTTGATGTCCAGCGTTTTATTCAAGAATATAAAATAGAAGATTTATTGGTTTTAAAAAATAAATTAGGCAAGCTAGCGGACAATAAATTTATTATTACCGTTTCCCGTTTAGTCTTAAAAAATGCGGTTGATGATATTATTAAAGCGCTTAAATATTTGCCGGATAATGTTAAGCTATTGATCTTAGGCGCCGGGCAGGATGAGAACAGCTTAAAATTATTGGTTCAAGAGTTAAAACTGGGGAAAAGGATTCTTTTTCTCGGTCAGGTCGGGCACGAGGAACTGCCAAAATATCTTAAAATTTCCGATGTCTTTGTCCGGCCGTCTTTATCCGAAGGTTTGGGCAATGCTTTTTTAGAAGCCATGGCCTCCGGCGTGCCGATTATTGCCACCCCGGTTGGCGGCATCGTTGATTTTTTACGCGACGGCGAAACCGGCTTATTCTGCGAAGTCAGAAATCCCGGGAGCATCGCCGAGAAAATAAAAATATATTTGGAGAATAAAGCCTTAACCGACAAGATAAAAATAAACGGCAGAGAACTGGTGATAAAAAATTATGATTGGGATTTAATCGCTAAAAGAATGGAGAAGATTTTTGAAAAAGTAATAGTTTAATTATGAAGGATTTGTTAAAACATCAGATAGTAAAACATAAGCGGCCGATTAAATATTTAATCGCCGGCGGTACGGCCGCTTTTACGGATCTATCATTACTGTATATTGCTACTGATATTTTAGGCATTTGGTATTTATTTTCGGCTTGTTTAGCTTTTGTAGTAGCGTTCTTCGTCAGTTTTTTCTTACAGAAGTTTTGGACTTTTAGAGACAACGATCAAGAGCAAATATATAAGCAGCTGGGGGCGTACTTGGCCGTGGCGCTGGCTAATTTCACCCTGAACGCCGCGCTGATGTATATCTTCGTTGATGGTCTTAGGATTTGGTATATGCTGGCTCAATTTATGATCAGCGGTTTAATCGCCTGCGAAAGCTATTTTGTTTATAAACTTTTGATCTTTAATAGAGAGAATCGATCGGTTAAAGGTAAACTGAAAATTTTAATCGCTACCGGTATCTATCCGCCGGATATCGGCGGGCCGGCTCAGTACGCGAAAAATTTGGCGGAACAGTTGGAAAATCAAGGCCATCAGATAGAAGTTTTAAGCTATAGGATGGAAAAGAAATTACCCATCGGCATTAGACATATTTTATATTTCTTTAGAGTTATCTGGAATTTAAATAAGGTAAATCTCATAATCGCCTTTGATACTTTTAGCGTGGGCGTGCCGGCGGCGCTGGCGGCTATAATTTTTAATAAAAAAATTATTATCCGCACCGGCGGAGATTTTTTATGGGAATCATATGTCGAGAGGAGCGGCAATCTGGTTACTTTAAGACAATTCTATGATATCAAGCCGGTTTTAAATTTAAAAGAAAAAATAGTTTTTATCTTATCCAGATATATTCTGCGGAAGTCCGCGGCGGTTGTTTTCAGCACCGCTTGGCAGAAGGAAATTTTTGAAAAGTATTATGGCTTAAATTCTCGGCGGAATTACATTGTAGCCAATTATTTCGCGGCGGAGAAGCCGGGCGAAGAGACGGTAAGAGCCAAAAGATTTCTTTGGGCCGGCCGGCCGATAAGATTAAAAAACCTGGAACGGTTAAAGCAAGCTTTTAATCAAGCGCGAAAGATTAGGCCGGAATTAAGTTTAAATATCATTCAAGGTCGGCCCTATGAAAAATTATTAGAGGAAATAAAGGGGTCTTATGCCGTAATTTTACCGTCGCTATCTGAAATCAGTCCGAATTTTATTCTAGACGCCATCGGCTGCGGCAGGCCCTTTATTATGACTGAAGAATCTGGTTATTATGAAATGTTTAAATCCATCGGCATCTTTATAGATCCGCTGGACGAAGAGGACATCAAGAATAAAATATTATTTTTGGCTGATGATAAAAATTATCTTGAATATAAAGATAAAGTAAAAAATTTTTCTTATAAGCATACCTGGAGTGAGATAGCCGGCGAGTTCATGAATATTTATAAAAACTTGTGAAAATATTATCTCTTGGTTTGGACAACTCGCTTCTAGATAAAACCTCCGCCTTAGCGGTTAGGGTCGTTGAATATGGCGAATTGGTTGAAAGATATACGGTTATTGTGCCCAGCCGAAAGAATGAGCAGGTTGAATTATCCGAAAAAGTTAAGATTTACGGTTCTGGCGGCGGTGATAAATTAACGCAGTTTTTTAAAATTTATAATCTGGCAAAAAGATTATTGCGAGACAGGAGCTACGACGTTATAACCGCGCAGGATCAATATTATTTGGCTTTGATTGGCTTAAGGCTCGCGAAGAAATTCAAGGTCGGACTGGAGATTCAGGTGCATGGTTTTGAAAGATTTTCTGGCCTAAGAAAACTGATCGCTCAATATATTTTACCACGCGCCGATGCCGTTAGATGTGTAAGTCAAAGATTACAAAAACAGTTGGTCGGCCGATTTGGCGTAGAAGAGGAAAGACTTACGGTTGTGCCGATTTTTACTAATTTAAAAAATAGTATTTTAGAGACTAAAGAAAGAATAAATGACGGGAAATTTATATTTTTAACCGTGGGTAGATTGGTGGCGGTAAAGAATATCGGTCTGCAAATTGCCGCCATGGCCGAAGTGGCGAAAAAATATCCAGCGACGGAATTATGGATAATCGGGGACGGTTCGGAGTTGAATAACTTAAAACAACAAATTTTAAATTTAAGACTGGAAAGAAGTATCGTGATGCTAGGGCGGAAAGATAATTTGGATGAGTATTATAGTAAGGCGGACGCGTTTTTATTGACTTCGAGCAGCGAGGGCTGGGGTCTGGCCGTTATTGAAGCCGCTAGCTTTCGTTTGCCGATCATTATGACTGATGTGGGTTGTGCCGGTGAAATAATTCAAGACGGACAGAGCGGCCTGGTAATTCCCGTTGGTGGCAAGCAAAAATTAGTTGAAGCCATGCTAAAGATTATTGAAGATCAAGATTTAAGAAAAAGATTGGGAGAGCATGCTAAAATGGCTGTGAGTCGGCTGCCGAGTAAGACGGAGATTTTAGATTTATATAAGGCCTCTTGGCAAAAAGCGCTGGCCGAAAAATTAAATAAATGAAACTATTAATTTTAACGCAAAAAGTTGATAGTAGCGACGCCATACTCGGTTTTATGCTTGGCTGGATTACCGAATTGGCGAAGCGCTGCGAAAAAGTTACGGTTGTTTGTTTGGAAAAGGGCGTTTTTAGCTCGCCGCTTAATGTTAAAGTGTTAAGTCTGGGCAAGGAAACCGGCCAAGCGAAAATAAAGTATCTAATAAATTTTTATAAGTATATTTGGCAGGAGCGTCAGAATTATGATAAAGTTTTTGTACACATGAATCCGGAATATGTTGTTTTAGGCGGACCGCTTTGGAAAATACTAGGCAAAAAAATCGCGCTTTGGTATACGCATAAAAACGTTGACGCGAAATTAAAGATAGCCGAAAAATTAGTCGATATTATTTTTACCGCCTCGACTAAGAGCTTCCGCCTTAAGAGTAAAAAAATTAATGTCATGGGGCATGGCATAGATATAGAACGATTCGTTCCTGCCTCGGAACCGATTAAGGAGAAGATTATTTTAACCGTTGACCGAATTTCACCGACGAAAAATCAATTGGAAATTATTAAATTATTCGCGGCCATTAAAGAGAGGGTTGACGCTTGCCAACTATATATAGTCGGCGCGCCGGCCTATTTAGCCGATGAAGATTATTTTAATCGGATAAAAGAATATATTAAAGATCATGATTTGTCCGGACAAGTAAAATTGCTAGGCGCGGTACCCAATAAAGATACGCCGGCTATCTATCAGCAGGCCAAAGTGTTTATTAGTTTCAGCGCTACCGGCAGCTTAGATAAAACAGTCTTGGAAGCTATGGCCTGCAATCTGCCGGTGGTTACCACCAATGAAGCTTTTAAAAATATCTTAACGGTTGAAAACTATAGTTTAAATTTTGAGGATGCCGAGCAGAAGGTTATCAGTTTTTTAGAGCAGGACAATAAATTCAATTATCGCGAGATTGTCGTCCGCGACCATAGTTTAAAAAATTTAATCGCCAGCATCATAAAAGAATTAAGTTGACATAAATAAAAATTTAACACTGCGGTCTATGCCGCAGTCTACCTTTTAAGGGGGTCGTAGGGGGATATCCCCCTACGCGCGTAAGCGCTCTGGTGGTACAA
>Ga0209211_10006905_pt1 | contig 16187 bp, 12 predicted proteins | sample RifGroA2_FD_183992 | JGI IMG/M metagenome (GOLD analysis project Ga0209211, IMG submission 183992) | Groundwater microbial communities from Rifle, Colorado, USA - Groundwater A2 (SPAdes) (version 2) | ecosystem: Environmental > Aquatic > Deep subsurface > Groundwater | place: Rifle, Colorado... | reverse complement strand
CGGTGAGCTTCAGACGGTAATTACAGTAATTAATGACATTACAAACGTTGTCCGCAAGTATAACGCCCAAATTGAACTTGAGCCGCAAAAACTTGAAGATCTTCGTTCGCGGTTTCAGTCGATCAATCTCTTAAAGAAAAAATATGGAGGAACGTTAGAAGCATTATTAGCGCATTATGAAAAAATTATTGGTGAAATAAAACTTGCAGAATCATTTGAAGAAGAAATTGACAAATTAGAAAATGGTATTCATCAGCAAAAAGAAACACTGTCGAAACTGGCTTCAACATTATCTCAGAAACGAAATGAGTTGGCGAAAAAAATATCAAAAGAGGTAAAAGAGGTTTTAAAAGAACTTGGTATTCCGCAATCCATCTTTGAAGTTACAATATTGCAAAATTCAGATGAACAAAATTCACAAAAGAATGGTGTCCCATTTCGGTTTAATTCACGCGGTTATGATGACGTTGAATTTTTTATTTCAACAAATTTAGGAGAAGATGCAAAACCGTTGAGTAAGGTCGCCTCCGGCGGAGAAGTCTCACGAATTATGCTGGCGCTAAAAACCATTTTAGCCAAGAATGACAAGCTCCCGCTTCTCATCTTTGATGAAATTGATACGGGTATCAGTGGAAGAATTTCTCAAAAAGTCGGGCTGGCGTTAAAAAATCTTGCCTTGTTTCATCAAGTCATTTCCATAACGCATCAGCCGCAAATTGCTGCGCTTGCAGACATCCATTTCTCGGTTGAGAAAAAAGTTGTTGAAGAAAGAGTTGTAAGTTCAATTAAAAAATTAAAAAATGAAGAACGCATCCGCGAGGTGGCAAAATTACTGAGCGGTGAAATTATTACAGAAACAAATTTGCAAACAGCAAAGGAACTAATGGGCATTCAAAAGTAGAAAGGGAGACTAATGAAAGCTTACGAATATCAAGTGCAAGTTGATCAAAACGGCAGATTACTTTTGCCGGATCAAATAAAAAACATTTTACCCAAAAATGAAACGGTACGCATTTTATTTCTGGTAGATGAAGCTAAGGACAAAAAACTTAAATCAATGACAAGCGATCCGAACTCACAGGAATTTTCTTACTCGCTTCTGCAAAATGATGAAGCTGTGTATGATGATTTCTAACGGACTAAAAAGTCTTTGATTCTTAATCTTTTTCTTAATCATAATCTTAATCCTCATGGAGAAGAGATTACGATTAAGTTTATGATTATGATTAAGATTTACTATGAAAGAATCTTCAATTTATATTCATATCCCATTCTGCGATCACAAGTGCATTTATTGTGATTTTTATTCTATTATCACGCGCGAAAATATTCGGAAGTATTTAGATGCACTTAAACGGGAGATTGAATTCTACGCGAATGATTTTTCAGCCGGGAGAAAATTCTCAACAATATTTTTTGGTGGTGGAACTCCATCGCTTTTAACCCCGGACCAGATAGACGAAATTATTCTTCATCTAAAAAATCATTTCTCAATTACCGATGACGCTGAAATTACATTGGAAACAAATCCCGGAACGGTGGCCGGAAGCAAATTAATAGAATTTTTGAACGCCGGGATTAACCGCGTCAGTATTGGCATTCAAACGTTTGATGATGAAGAATTGAAATTTCTTACGCGAATTCACAATAAACAAACTGCCATTGATAACGTATGGCTAGCTAAAGAAGCCGGGTTCAAAAATATCAGCGTTGATTTGATTTTTAATCTCCCCAAACAGACGAAAGAAAAATGGTTGCTCAATTTGCAAACCGCAATAGCGCTTCCGATAACCCATCTTTCAACTTACAGTTTAATATTGGAGCGGGGAACAATTCTGAACAAACTTGTACTTGATAAAAAAGTTGTGCTGCAAGATGAAGATTATGATGCCGAACTTTATGAACTAACGATTGATTTTTTAACTCGAAATAATTTCAACCAGTATGAGGTTTCCAACTTCGCGTTGAATGGTTTTGAGTGCAAACATAATCTCGCATATTGGCAGTACAAAGATTATCTCGGATTCGGGACGTCGGCGCATTCCTTTGTAAATGGTAAGCGGTGGTGGAATTATTCTCCATTAAATTTTTATGTTGATTCTGTGACGAAAAAAGGAAATGCAGTAATTGGTGAAGAGATTCTAAGTGAACAACAAAGGAGAGAGGAATTCATCATGCTTGCATTGCGCAGCAACGGTCTAAATACTGATGAGTTTGATAAAAAATTTGGTTCCGATTGGCTCGGCCAAAGAAAAGTATTAATAGAAAATTATCTGGAGAAAGAATTATTATCTAAAGAAAATAATCGCATCAGATTAACTCCAAAAGGTTATCTGGTTTGCGATGAAATAATTGCGAACCTTATTGCTTAAGCGAAATCAAATCCTTCTTTGAACTTTTCGAAATCATCATTTCAATTAACGCTAACAACAGAGCAAAGATGAGAAAGTATTTCCAAAGTTCTGTACCAAATCTGGCTTGTTTAATAATGTTTTCAGGACTCTCATCTTTGTTGACGAAAATCAACTTGGCAGCTGATTTAATTTTGGTAAAATACTCAGTAATTTCTGCTTGTGAAGCATAATCTGTTTTTGATTCAAGCGGATTCGCATTTACTGAAACTGATTGAATAATTTTATCCAACGAAGAGAAATAGTATACGCCGGACTGCGCAGTGTTTACGTACTGTAATTCGTTTACTTTATCATCAACAGAAAAAAACTCCTTCTCATTTCCGGGTTTAACAACTGCAATTTGACTTGAAGCTTTACCCGAAAGATTAACGGTCAGTCTGTCCCCGGCAAGGTATTCCACATTATCTTTTTGGATTGATGAAAGATAGAGAATTGACTCATACAAGAGAGGAGCAAATATTCCCTTCAACGGAAAGTTTGTTTGTGTAAGTGTTGGTGCAGTTGAAGCTACAAATATTTTGCCTTTATCAATTGTAAATTCGCTTAAAAAAGAAATATTGTTTGCAAGAGTTATAAGTGATTTCCCCTTTCCTTCCGTACGCTGAAAGAAAGCAGAATAAATTTCAGGTGATTCAATTGATTTTTTCTTCTTCTCTTCAAAAAGCCGCGAGAATAAAGGATGCTCATAATCCACAGTAACAAACCGGAATGGGGTTCCACCGGCGGAAAGATTATTTGCTTTCGGAATTTGAAAGGCGTTGCAAAAACGCTGATAGTTTTGAAGCGATGTAGTGCTTCCGGGGAAAAAGAATAACCCGTTTCCGTTTTTTACAAATTGAACGAGAGAAGAAATATTTTCTCCGGCAGTGCCAACTAAAATAACCGAAGCATATTTCTGTAAATCTATTGACGGAAGTTGTTTTAACTGTTTTACATCAACTTGCAATTGTTGATTTGTGTTTGCGGCTTGTAAACCATACTGCACAAAGGTGGCATCGCTTAATTCTTCCGCAAGAATTAAAACGGGAATTTTATCGGGAACGTAAATTTGCACAAATCGTTTATTGTCTTGCAATATTTCATCATCTTCAATTACAGCAGAAATTTCTTGATAACCGGATTTTTTTATTATCCCCTCCAAAACAATCTCTTTTGTTTCATTTGCTTTAAGTGAAAAGCTTTTTTGCGATGTTCGTTCGCCATTAACAAATAATGAGACAACGCTGTTCTCGACATTGCGTTTCGCGTAATTTGAAATGAAAGCCGAAACTTGAACCGGTTTATCTTTCTCAAATATTTGAGAATTAACCGAAATTTTATCTACACCAACATTAAACACTTCTTTATCTCCAAGAGAAAAAGCGTAAACCCTAATTCCTTCTTTCAGTGCTTCACTTAAATTGGGAAATTGATTCCCATCTGCAATTCTACTTTTTTGAAAATCGGAAAGGAGATAAAGCTCTTTATTGTAATTTGAAGATTCGTCAAATAGTTTTGCGGCTTTTATTAAAGCGGTTTGTACTGATCCGCTTATATTTGAAATAGAGAGTGATTCAATACTTTTTTTAAATTGAGAAAAATCGGTAGTAACTACAGACGGTTTATTAATATCCGAAATTAAAATCAATGCAACTTCATCTCCATCATGCAACTGCGAGAGCAAGCGAAGAGCGATTTCCTTTTCCTGATTGAGATAAGAACCTTTCGCATCAACAACGCTCATGCTAAAAGTGTCGTCAAGAATAAAAACCGCTGTAGTTTTTGCAGTGGAAGAGCTTCCGATGAACATACTTTTTAATGTTGGTCTTGCAAATCCAAATACTAAAAACAAGATGATAAGAGTGCGGAGAAGAAGAAGCAACCACTGCTTTAACTTCACTTTCCTTATTTTATTTTTTTGCAGTTCTTTTAAAAAGATAAGCGTACTGAATTCAACTTTTTTCAGTTTACGTAAATTGAATAGATGAATCAGCACCGGGATGGATGCTGCAAGAAGTCCGAATAAAACTGCCGGGTTAAGAAAGGTCATGTAATGATTTGTATTTTTTAAAAGAAAACGCAGCCAGCATGATAATTATTCACACTTGACCGCGTTCATATTTATAATTAGTGTTCTTTTGCAATCAAATTAAGTGCGCTGCCAGCTTTGAACCAATCAAACTGCCGCTCGTTGAATGTATGATTTAACGAGCATTCGTCCGCTGTTCCATCGCTATGTTTGATTACGAGCGTGAACGGTTTACCTATAGCGAATTCTGTTAAACCATTAATGCTTACCTTATCGTCTTCTCGAATTTTTTCGTAATCAGAAGGATCAGCAAAAGTTAGAGGAAGCATTCCTTGTTTCTTCAAATTTGTTTCGTGAATGCGCGCAAAACTTTTTACAATAATTGCTCTTCCGCCAAGATGACGCGGTTCCAACGCCGCATGCTCACGACTTGAACCTTCACCATAATTTTCATCGCCGATCACGACCCATCCATGCCCGTGTTTTTTATATTCACGTGCGACTTCGGGAGTTGATTTCGTTTCACCCGTAACTACATTCTTAACTTTCCCGGCTTCTCCGGTAAAAGCGTTGATGGCGCCGATAAACATATTATTGGAAATGTTATCAAGATGCCCACGGTATTTTAACCAAGGTCCCGCCATCGAAATATGATCGGTTGTACATTTCCCTTTTGCTTTTAAAAGAATTTGCAAATCCTCTAAATCTTTTTCTTCCCAGGGAGAAAAAGGCTCAAGTAATTGCAGACGATCACTTGCGGGACTAACTTTTACTTCAACAACATTTCCGTTTGTACTTGGAGCAATATACACATTTGCTCCTTTATCAAAGCCTTTCCGTGGAAGTTCATCACCAACCGGGGGATCGAGTTTTACTTTTTCTCCCGCATTGTTTGTAATGGTATCTGTCATCGGGTTGAAAGTAATTGTTCCGGCTATTGCAAGAGCGGTGGTTAATTCCGGGCTTGCAACAAACGCTAATGTTTGCGGATTACCGTCATTTCGTTTCGCAAAATTTCTGTTGAACGAAGTTACGATAGAATTTTTTTCTCCGGTTGGATTATCCATTCTTTTCCACATTCCAATGCACGGACCGCAAGCGTTAGTAAGGACAACTCCGCCGAAGTCTTCAAATATTTTTAATTGTCCGTCTCGTTCAATTGTCGCCCGGACTTGCTCGCTGCCCGGAGTAATGGTGAATTGCGATTTTGCTTTCAATCCTTTTGCGAGCGCTTGTTTTGCAAGGCTGGCAGAACGGTCGATATCTTCGTAACTGGAATTTGTACAGCTTCCGATCAATCCGACGCTCATTTTTTCCGGATACCCTTTTTCTTTAGCGACTTCTTTCATTTTAGAAATCGGTACAGCTAAATCCGGTGTAAACGGACCGTTCAACATTGGTTCAAGTTCGCTTAAATTGATTTCAATTATTTGATCAAAATATTTTGCGGGTTCTTTATAAACTTCCGGGTCATCAGTTAAAAGATTTTTAATTGATTCCGCAAGTTCCGCAACATCCGAACGATCCGTTGAACGTAAATATCTACTCATGCTTTCATCAAAAGGAAAGAGAGAAGTAGTTGCGCCGATCTCGGCTCCCATGTTGCAAATTGTTCCTTTGCCGGTGCATGAAAGAGAGGTAGCGCCTTCGCCAAAATATTGAACGATCGCACCGGTTCCACCTTTTACGGTAAGAATTCCCGCAACTTTTAATATTACATCTTTTGCGGAAACCCATCCGGACAATTTTCCCGTTAAATGAATTCCGATAAGTTTTGGCCATTTTAATTCCCACGGCATTCCCGCCATAACATCAACTGCATCAGCGCCGCCAACGCCAATTGCGATCATGCCTAATCCGCCGGCGTTTGGTGTGTGCGAATCGGTTCCAATCATCATTCCGCCGGGGAACGCATAATTTTCTAAAACAACTTGATGGATAATTCCGGCGCCCGGTTTCCAAAAACCTATCCCATATTTTTGCGAAACACTTTGGAGAAAATCATACACTTCTTTGTTCTCCGTTACCGCGCGGTCTAAATCTTCTTTCGCTCCAATCTGAGCTTGGATTAAATGGTCGCAGTGAACTGTTGAAGGAACCGCGGTTGTTTTCTTTCCGGCAGACATAAATTGAAGCAGCGCCATTTGCGCCGTTGCATCTTGCATGGCAACTCTGTCAGGTGCGAAATCAGCAAAATCTTTTCCACGTGTTAAAATATCGGTTGGTTGTTCCCAAAGATGGGTGTAGAGAATTTTTTCAGCGTAGGTTAAAGGTCTCCCTACAATTTTACGAATAACTTCTATCTTATCGTGAAAGTCCCCGTAAACTTTTCTAATCATATCAATGTTAGCGGTCATAAAATTCCTCTTGAGTTTTTGTAATTAATTGATTCAAAATTACAAAATAATTTGAATATTTGTAGAGTAGATTTTTAAGGTGATGAAATCATTTTGAACAAAAAGAGAGTTTTACGTGATAATTAAAAGATTACAAGACGAAATACAAAATTATTTAGTTGACGCGTCCAACTTTCGTGGAAATTGCGATGCTGTTTATCTTCCCGAAAGTGCGGAAGAACTGGCACAAATTTTAGCAACAGCAATCGCTTCTAAAACAAAAGTAACGATTGCCGGAAACCACACCGGGCTTACGGGAAGCGGCATTCCTCAATCCGGAATTGTACTATCAACCGAAAAAATGAACCGGATACTTGAGATAAACACAAAAGAAAACTATGCGGTGGTTGAACCCGCTGTTTTGTTAAAAGATTTTCAGGATGAATTAAAGTTATCAGGATCTTTCTATCCGCCTGATCCCACAGAAACAAACTGTTTTCTAGGCGGAACGATAGCCACCAACGCCAGTGGAGCGAAAACTTTCAAATACGGCGCAACAAGAAATTTTGTTTTGGAACTCGAAATTGTTTTGGCTGATGGCGATAGACTTTTGCTTAAAAGAGGAGAAGTAATTGCTGAAAAAGGAGTTTTGAGTTTGAGCACCGAAAATGGAAATCATTTGTCGCTACAACTCCCCAATTACAAAATGCCGAATGTGAAAAATGCTTCCGGTTATTTTGTAAATGGAGCGATGGATGCAATCGATCTCTTCATCGGGTCTGAAGGGACACTTGGAGTGATTACAAAAGCGAAATTAAAAATTCTTCCGCTTCCGTTAGATGTTCTTTCTTGTGTTGCCTTTTTCCCGGAAGAAAAAGACGGATTGGCTTTTATGGAAGAGGCGCGGGCGCTTTCTTATTCTTCAAGAACAGCAAATTCTATAGAAAGTATTGATGCGCGGGCTTTGGAATTTTTTGATTCGCATACTTTAGAATTTCTACATAAAGATTATCCGCAAGTTGATGAAAAAGCTGCATGCGCGGTCTGGTTTGAGCAAGAATTAACAGCTCAAAACGAAGACACCACGGCGGAACTTTGGCTCGAATTAATTATGAAACATTCCGGTGATGTTGACAAAGCCTGGATTGGGGTTGATGAAAAGGATAAAACGTTACTCCACGAATTCCGCCACGCGATCTCTTCAAAGGTGAACGAATACATTTCCAAAAATAATCTAAGAAAATTGGGAACCGATGTTGCGGTTCCCGATGAGATGTTTATAGGTTATTATTTCTATTGCAAATCTTTGGTTGAAAAGGAAAGTTTAGATTACGTTGCCTACGGACATTTCGGCAACTCACATCTTCATTTAAATATGCTTCCGAAGAATGAAGATGAATTTCTAAAAGGGAAAATGATTTACAAAATGATCTGTCAAAAAGCAATCGAACTTGGCGGAACTGTATCAGCAGAACATGGAATCGGGAAGAACAAGATAGAGTATCTGCTGATGATGTACGGGGAAGAAGCAATTAACGAAATGATTTCACTGAAAAAAGCGCTTGATCCGAATATGATTTTGGGAAGTGGAAATCTTTTTGAAATAAAAGTATAAATTGACAAAAGCCGAATTTCCAAAAGAATAATGAATAATGAACATGGAATCTCGAATTTAGAAGGGCAAAAACTTCATCGTTCATTATTACTTGTTTAATATTCGATATTTAATTAGAAGCAGCAGATTGTTTTTTGAGATTTCACTTTTCACTTCCAATATTTCAATAAATTTGCTTTTGTAAACAGCGGCGGTTCTTCAGCAAGAACAACTACTTCATTTTTATCCCAGGCTTTTTCTTTGGCGTCTTCGTATTTGTGAATTGCTAAATTTACAAACCGGACTTCTTGCATAACATTATCGCTTGAAAAGATTACGTAGCAGATAAAAACGGGGATTGAAAATTTCTTCCCCCAGTTTTGATATGAAACTGCCGCCCGTTTGTTCATTAACCATTTTTCGGAATGTTTCCCTTTCCAATCGAGTAATGCCTCTTTTCCTTGATAGAAAATAATCACATCAGGTTTGTCATCTCCTTTTTCCCAAACGCGTGTAAAACGGTTATCTTCACCGAAAGGCTTAAAATCAATTCCCCATTGCACAAGCAGATTTTTCCCGGCGGTTTCAGCTAAATCGTGTAGCTTGTAGTTGTTCCTAAAAGCTTCTTTTGATTTGTGTGGTCTGAAATTTAACTCTTCCATCATATAGTTAGCAAAAATATTTAGTACAAAATGACCTGCCCGCCGCAGGCAGGCGAGAATATTTTTAAATTAAGAGAGACGGGACATACCCCGTCTTGACAGAATAAACCGTTTTATTATTCTTTTGGATAAATGCTAAAACCGGACAAACTTGCAACAAGAATGCAAATTTGTCCACTTTCCTTCCGATAAATCTCAATCGGACTAATTTAGAAACTGCAAATAATTCGTTTGGTGAAAACGAAAGTATAATTATTTTATAAAGTAAAAGTAAAGAGTTTATTTCAAAATCTAAAAAATTTAATCCTTGAAAAGGAATCATTTGAAAACGGTACTACTGTTAATAGTTTTTGTAACTCAGCTCCAGGTTTTTTGCAGCGTTGATAAAGCGAAAATAGATTCGGTCAATCATCAGCAGCGAAGCATTATTGTATCAAATCTGCAAAAATCAATTAAAATTTTTGAACAGAACGTAGAAGATGCCCGATCAATAAATTACAAATACGGAGAAGCCGCATCTCTGTTTAACCTTGGAGTTGTTACTTATCTCAACGGAAAGTATGAAGAAAGTACGGAGATATTTTTAAAAGCGATCAACTTATTTGAAGAGTTGAAGTTGGATAAAGAGTTAGCGTTGGCTTACGGAGAGTTTGGCTATCAGATCAAACGGAGAAATCTCAAAAAAGCGATAGAATATATGCGGATGGGGATTAGCATTGCTGAAAAACATAATTACAAATTTGAGCTTTCTTCAATGTACAATAACTTCGGCGTGCTGCAAGAAATGAATAACAATTTAGACAGCACGGCTTTTTATTACCGGAAAGCGTTAAAGTTGAAAAAAGAAGTCGGTGACTTTGAAGGTATTCCCTACACGTTAAATGATCTATCCGGACTAGAAGCGATGAGAGGAAATTTCAACGAAGCCTTCAAACTCCTTCGTCAATCAGACGAATACCGAAAGAAAGAGAAAGCTAATTACGGCAGAGTTGATAATTTAGTCCGTTGGGGTGATACCTATTTTCAAAAAGGAGATATTGATTCTGCAATTGCTAAATATTCCCGCGCAATAAATTCCCCCGGTGCCGGGGAGCAAAATTATTTAGTCCGGTATTGTTTGGAGCAATTGGCTGCCGGTTATGAATTAAAAAAAGATTACCGGAACGCATTTCTCAACCAACGTAAACTTTCAGCGTTAAAAGATTCCGTACTAAATTTTGAGACGAATGCAAAAATAGCCGAACTTGAAATCCGCTTTGATACCGAAAAGAAAGACCACCAGATTTCAGAAAGCAATTTGGAGTTGCAAAAGAAATCGAATCAGTTGCTCATTCTCCTCGGATTTGTAGTAACGCTTATGTTCATCACCTTTGGAAATTATCTTTACCAAAAGCAGAAACGTGAAAGAATAAAAAGAGAACTTGAACTAAAAAATCAGTTGAATAAAGCTGAACTGGAGAAAAAAGCTTCCGAAGAAAAATTAAGGATCGCGCGTGAACTTCACGATAATATCGGTTCTCATCTGACTTTTATAATCAGTTCGCTTGATAACGTTACCTACGGCGCAAAGGAAGACAAAGTTCTGAATAAGTTAATCGGATTAAGTTCATTCAGCAGAGAAACGCTTAATGAATTACGGAATACTATTTGGGCAATGAAGGAAGAAGATTCTACCGTACAACAATTACTTCTAAAACTGAGCGATTTAAAACACCGGCTTAACGAACAAATTGATAATCTTAATTTGCAAATTCAGAGTAACATTTCAAGAACCATGTTTCTTACTTCCGCTCAATTACTAAACTTATACCGGATTGTTCAAGAACATGGAGCTGAGATGTAAAGAATCGGGGGGAAATATTAAAATAGAAAGCGGGCAGAATGGTACTACGATTATGTGCAGTTTAAAAACAAAATAGGACATCTGCCTTATTTTTTACTAATGTGATTCAAGATAAATTTCGCTATGAAAATAAAAGTTGCAACCGCAGAAGATAATAATTTATTAGCCAACTCAATCCGGGAAAAACTTGGATTGTTCCCGAATGATATTGAGTTTAAATATAGAGCCGTTAACGGAGCCGATCTCTTAAAAAAATTAAACGTTGATTCTTCGGTTGATACCATTTTAATGGATATTGAAATGCCCGAAATGGACGGCATTGAAGCAACGAAACAAGTAACAAAGCTCTTTCCCCACATAAAAATAATCATGTTAACTGTTTTTGATGATGAAGATAAAATCTTTCGGTCAATACAAGCCGGCGCCATGGGATATTTATTGAAAGACGAAAAACCGGATAAGATTTGCGAAGGAATTAAAGAGATTATGGCGGGTGGAGCGCCAATGTCTCCTGCCATTGCGGCAAAGTCTCTGGCGTTGTTAAGAAATCCAAATAAGTTTGTTCAGGATGAAGAACAAGACGACTACGATCTAACAAAAAGAGAAATTGAAGTCTTAAACAAACTGAGCATCGGATTAGATTATTTGGAAATTTCCGAAGCTCTTTTCATTTCTCCATTCACCGTAAGAAAGCATATCGAAAATATTTACCGGAAACTGCAAGTACACAACAAAATGACGGCGGTTAAAAAAGCGATTAAGCATAAGATCATTTAATCACAATTCTAATTTTTAAGTAACCTTCCTTTCAAAATACGACATTTGCCTTATTGCCTTTTCAACTGACATACTATAATTTTATTCCCGTGGACTCAAAGTTATTCTAAAAATGAAATCATTATGAAAAAAAAGATAGTACAATGAATAAACAGATACGGGCAGGATCATATTTTTATTTTTAACATTTCTTCTTTTGACTTTACCGAACAGTCGTTAAACATCAGACAACAAATTTTCAAGTAAACATTTAAGAATTAAATAAAAATGGAGACCAAAATGATGAAAAAGCAATTTTTAATAACATCTGTGCTTTTTATTTTAGCATGCATGTCCTTTCAATCTTGCAAAAAGGATGAAGTAACGGCACCGGACACACCCGTTGCAACATCCACATTTACATGGAAAGAAAATGCCGGGGCGTTAATAACAGCAGATTCTGCGTATTGGACAACATGGAGTACCGGGACAGGTATTAGAGCTTATAAAGGCGGAATGCAAAATTTTTTCGAGATAAATTGGGCTTCAGCAAACAATACTTCTTTAGGCGCTAAAGCATTAAATCCAAATAATGGCGATTTTACTTTTTTGAAAAGTACAGATAGTTATGATATTTCTTCTAATCAAAGCTTAAATATCACTGCATTTACAAACAATAAACTTTCCGGTAACTTTACATTTGCAGTTAAGGGTGGATCAATTACTTCAATAGAAGCTACGTTTACTGAATTAACTAAAAAATAAAAAGAAGATAAAATGAAAACAAAAATAAATTTATTAATTATGTTGCTTGCTATGATCTGCCTAAGCAATAATATAAATGCACAAACCGGTCCGGCTTTATTTAAAGACTTAAACCCGGGAACAGCCCATGCAGATCCAATACAATTTATGAGTGTGAATGGTACGATGTATTTCATTACATATACCAGAGCTCCCACATATATTTATCAACTATGGAAATCAGATGGAACTGTAGAAAATACGGTGATGATAAAAGACAATATTATTAGTGGTGCTATAAAAGATATGGTTCTCCTTAGGGCAACTATGAATGGCATTTTATATTTTACTGTGAATTCAGCCGGGCCAACTGCTGGAGGTACAACTTATTTATGGAAAACCGATGGGACTACTCCAGTTCTAATTGGTACATTTTCATACACTGCAGTAGGAAATCCAACAGTATTTACAGTTATTGGAAACAAATTATTTTTTAACATGGGTAGCATACTTTATGTGAGTGATGGGACTGAAGCAGGAACAAAAAGTTTGGTGTCAGTATTTGAAGGGATGGTTGCATTCAATGGCAAATTGTATTTTCAAGGCAGCAACGCACCGGGTCTTTATGAACTTTATTCAAGCGATGGCACCACTGCCGGAACTACTCTGGTAAAAGCAGGCACCTATAAACCGAAAAATTTGATCGTTTATAAGAATGAACTTTATTTTAGCGCTGGTAATTCAAATGATGAGTTATGGAAAACAGATGGTACTGCTGACGGAACTGTTAAAATTGCAACTTGCAAGTTTGAAAAAGCCTATATATTTAATAATGAGCTGTTTTTTACTTCGAGTAACAACCTATGGAAAAGCGATGGAACAACAACGGGGACTGTGTTAGTTAAGAGCGAAGTTGGTCAAATTACAGGGGCGAATAATGATAACTTTTTTATGAGTAGGGTAAAATCAATGCCTGCCCCAATATATATTGGATACGATTACTGGAAATCTGACGGTACTGCTGACGGTACTGTCGCTGTTTCGACTGACGCCGGTACTGGAACTTCTTTTGTTGTTTTAAATAATAAAATGTACAATACTTCCGGGGCTACAGGTTTATGGGAAACCGATGGCACTGATGCCGGGACAAAGAACATTATTACCGGTTATACCGGCATTCCTTTCGTTTTTAATAATACGGTATTCTTTTCAAAGACTGAGCAAACCACCGGAATTGAATTATGGTATTATAATCCAGGTTTAACATCCGTCGATGAACGCAACACAAACCAATTGCCGTTAGCATACACGCTCCAACAGAATTACCCCAATCCATTCAATCCAAGCACGGTAATAAGTTGGCAGATGACGGCTGGCAGTAACGTAACACTAAAAGTTTTTGATGTACTTGGAAACGAAGTAGCAACGCTTATTAATAATGAATTTGAAGCTGGAAGTCACTCGGTAAATTTTGATGCGTCCAATCTTTCGAGTGGAATCTATTTCTACGAATTAAGAGCAGGAAATTTTATTCAAAGTAATAAAATGTTGCTGCTCAAGTAGGGCATTGTTTTATATGGTCGGGATTGAGTAATTCCCGACCTTATTAATTTATTATTCTTCTACAAAATCCAACGATTTATCAAACGTTTCATTCAATTTAAATACTGCGTAAAGGGAAATTGCAAAAACGAACACGCCAACCCAGATTGCCGATTGAATTACTCCTACATAACCTTTACCGAAATTAAAAAGTAACGTAATCGGCACAGTTGCGCCGCGTACAAAATTAGGAACGGTGGTCGCAACGGTTGCCCGCATGTTGGTACCGAATTGTTCAGCGGCAATAGTTACAAATACTGCCCAATAGCCGATTGAAAATCCGAGAGCAGTTGCAACGGAATAAAAGAGAAACGCTGAGCCGCCTTGCAGAACAGTAAAATAGAATGTTATTATCACCACGGAGAGTAAGATGTAAATAAGCACGATCTTCTTTCTGCTTTTTAAAAACTGACTGAAGATTCCGCTGGAAAGATCGCCGAAAATCAACCCGATATAACAAAACATAATTGCTTTCCCGGCGGCAATCGGTTCGGAAAGATTAAGCGCCTTGCCAAGTTCCGGTGAAAAAGTAATTAACACTCCTACAACATACCAGGTCGGGAGTCCGATGAGAATGCACTTCAAATATCTTCTAAATAAATCCTTCTTCATAAATAGCGAAAGGAAATTTCCGCGAGAAATATTTTTTTTCTTCATCGCTTCAAACATTCCCGATTCATAAACACTGATACGCAAAATGAGAAGACAAATTCCCAAACCACCACCAATGAAATAGGAAGTTCTCCATGCAAAATCTTCGGCAATAGCATAAGCCGCAACCGCGCCTGACACGCCTATCGTTGCTACCATCATTGTGCCGTAACCGCGTATTTCTTTTGGTAAAATTTCGGCAACAAGCGTAATGCCGGCGCCAAGTTCTCCGGCAAGTCCGATGCCCGCTAACAATCTGCACACTGCATATTGATCGATTGTCGTAACAAATCCATTTAAAATATTCGCGATAGAATAAAGCAGAATAGAACCGAAAAGAATTTGCAGTCTTCCTTTTTTATCACCGAGAATTCCCCAGATGATTCCGCCTACAAGCATTCCGATCATCTGCATGTTCAGAAGTAAAACACCTTTGTCGAGAATCTGAGAATCCAACAAACCGAGAGCTTTTAAACTCGGCACGCGGACAATTCCAAACAGAACCAAATCATAAATATCAACAAAGTAACCAAGCGCCGCTACTATCACAGGAATGCTAAAAAGATATTTAGCGAGGGGAGTTGAGTTTTTCATTTCGTCCAACAAATTGTTTTTGATTAATATGAGTGAAAAATAATACAAGAAAGCATAACATTCCAAAAATTTTTCACCATGTTTGCGTAATTTTGCAGAGAAAAAAATATTGGAAGAAAAATGAACATCTCAACAAGCGAAAAACTTTTTAGCGAAGCAAAACAATATATTCCGGGCGGAGTAAATTCTCCCGTGCGCGCATTCAAGTCAGTTGGTGGAAATCCCATCTTTATGCAGCGTGGCGATGGCTCAAAAATTTACGACGTTGACGGAAACGAATACGTCGAATACATCGGAAGCTGGGGACCGCATTTGTTCGGGCACAATCCGCCATTCATAAAACAAGCGTTACTCAAAGCGATTGAAAACGGAACATCGTTCGGCGCTCCAACCGAACTTGAAGTGCAAATGGCAAAACTTATTACAGAACTTGTTCCTTCAATTGAAATGGTACGCATGGTAAACAGTGGAACGGAAGCTACGATGAGCGCAATCCGCGCAGCCCGCGGATATACCGGCAAAGAAAAATTTATAAAGTTTGAAGGATGTTACCACGGTCATGGTGATTTCTTTTTGATAAAAGCAGGTTCCGGTGCGTTAACATTCGGCGTTCCAACTTCTCCAGGTGTTACTAAAGGAAATGCTGCCGATACGTTAATTGCAGATTTTAATAATATCGATTCCGTTAAACAATTAGTAAAAGCAAACAAAGGAGAAATTGCCGCAGTTATTATCGAAGCGGTTGTAGGCAACATGGGAACAGTTCGGGCGGATAATTCATTTATAAAAGAACTAAGAACTATTTGCGATGAAGAAAAGATCATTCTCATTTTTGATGAAGTGATGACCGGTTTTCGTTTGGCGCAAGGTGGCGCACAGGAAATTTTGGGAGTAAAACCTGATCTTTCAACGTTCGGAAAAATTATCGGCGGCGGTTTGCCGGTTGGCGCATACGGCGGCAAAAAAGAAATTATGGAAATGGT
>Ga0209211_10006904_pt1 | contig 16187 bp, 17 predicted proteins | sample RifGroA2_FD_183992 | JGI IMG/M metagenome (GOLD analysis project Ga0209211, IMG submission 183992) | Groundwater microbial communities from Rifle, Colorado, USA - Groundwater A2 (SPAdes) (version 2) | ecosystem: Environmental > Aquatic > Deep subsurface > Groundwater | place: Rifle, Colorado... | reverse complement strand
AAGAGGCCATACTGTCCTTTCCGGCTGTTTTTATCGGCGGGCCGAGGCGGTCGGGCAAAACGACATTGTCGAGGTCATTCCTCAAGGGGTATAACTATGTGCTTCTTGACGAAATAGACATACGTTCTTTGGCCATCGAAGACCCACGCGGCTTCTTGGAAAAATACCCGCCTCCCGTAATTATTGACGAAATTCAAAATGCCCCAGGCCTTTTGTCATATATCAAAGCCAATATTGAACACAACAAAAAACCGGGACAGTGGGTTTTAACCGGTTCTCAGCAGTGGGCGTTGATGAAAGGTATCAGCGAGACCTTGGCCGGACGCATTGCTATTTTACATTTATTTCCATTTTCTTTGGAAGAGCTGCAAAAGACTGCTCGATTTAACTTAAGTGAAGCAGACGGTTTTATAAATGACCTTGTCCATGCCAAGCAATTACCGGAAAAAAGCGTGCCGCTTGGTAGGTGGCTTCTGGATGGTGGATATCCCGAGGTAGCCTTGAACAAAAGAATGTCCCGAAAACTTTGGTTCTCTAGTTATCTGCAGACTTACGTTGACCGGGATGTCCGCGGATATATAAAGCAGTCGAATCTTCATGATTTTGAGCGATTTGTAAAGCTTTTAGCCTCGCGAACTGCCCAGGAGCTTAATTGTTCCACACTTTCGCGAGACATTGGCGTTTCGGTGCCCACCATAAAATCGTGGCTCACTCTTTTAGAAGCAAGCGGTCTTATCTTTTTCTTGATGCCGTATCATAGAAATTTCGGTAAGAGACTCATTAAAGCCCCGAAGTGCTATTTTATCGATACAGGCCTTGTTTCGTATCTTGTCGGGCTACAGGATGAAGCCCACGCGCTTGAGGGTCCTATGGGTGGAGCACTTTTTGAAACGGCTTGCGTCACCCAATTTTACAAACGTTTTTCCGCTTTTGCCGACCCTTGTTCGCTTTATTATTACCGTAGTACGGACGGGTTGGAGGTAGATCTCTTGATCGAAACCGGCAAAGCGACTTATCCTATCGAAATGAAGCTGTCTTCGACCATTGATTATGGGCGCGTGATTCCTTTAATGAAGTGGCTTGAAATTTCGAGCAGCAAAGATACTCGTGGCTTAGTTATCTCTACCTCTAAGCAATTAGGAGCCGTGGGAAAGAATGTTGTGAATTGTCACTATTCTTTGATTTAAGAAAGTCAAAAGACGCTCTATGTAACTCATTGTTTTGCAATTGGTTATGAAACAATTCCGCTAAAGCAATATAGAAAGCGTAATTGTTTCATAAGTCACTCAGCGCGATAAGGTTAGATAAAGCGTCTGGAAATTTAAGCGCATTTACTTTGATAAAATAGCGGATTAAAGGGAGCTGGTTCGCTGATCATAAGTGTCCGAACTCGGAGTAACTCTTCTTTTTATGCCCTGGCACATCTATATAATCGAGTGCCGCGACAAGACGATCTATACCGGCGTCACCAATAACCTTTCTCGCCGAATAAACGACCACAACAAAGGCAATGGCTGCCGATACACGAGATTCCGCTGGCCGGTAAAACTCATCCATTCTGAAGAACTCCCCACCCAATCCGAAGCCCAAAAGCGGGAAGCCCGTATTAAAAGCCTTACCAGAGAAAAGAAGCTCAAGCTTTGCGGACAGGAAAACAAGCCGTTTTTAGAATGAATTTCTCCGCAGTGAGCAAGGCGGCTTTAGATATCGAACGTGCTATCAGACTGTGTCACAATGTCATCCTGAGCGTTAGCGAAGGATCTCGTCTTTTAAATTACCGACGAGATTCTTCGGTCGCTCTGCTCCCTCAGAATGACAAAATGGTCATTTTAAGAGATTATGACACAGTCTCTATGGTAAATGATGAGGTGCTAGAGAAGGAGGTCAATTCCCTTATTTCTAAATTCGAGGGCTGACCCCTTACTTACTATCTATGTCTGCGAAAATCGCGTCTGTAGCCTCCCAGCGGCGGATTTGGAGAAATTAAAAGAAATATTAGGAAAATAAGCTATAAATATTGCAGTGGTAACTATTATAATTCCCATTTATAACGAAGAAAAAAACCTGTTGGAAAAAATAGGCCAGTTTCGTAATCTATCTAAGTCCGCAGAACTTATCTTTGTGGATGGAAAAAGTTCTGACAATAGTTGTAGTATAGCCGTGGCTTATGGTAAAATTCTTCATAGCAAGGCAGGCCGGGCCGCGCAAATGAATTCCGGCGTAACCCAGGCCAGAGGAGACATCCTGTTATTTTTACACGCGGATAATATTATTTTGACTGACACCTTGGAAACTATAGAGAGAAAAATAACGGAAGATGGTTATATTGGCGGTTGTCTTACGCAGAGAATAGACAATAACGCCCTTATCTATAGATTAATTGAATGGCAGGGTAATACAAGGGCGCGGCTCACAAGGGAGTTTTATGGAGACCAGGGAATATTCGTTAAGAAAAATACATTTCTAAGGATGGGGGGGTTTCCGGAAGTCCCGATCATGGAAGATGTGCTTTTTTCGCGAAGGTTACGGACAATAGGAAAGACAGTTGTCTTATCTGACAAGATTACGGTTTCCGCGAGAAGATGGGAGAAAAACGGGATAATCAAAACCGCGCTGATTTTTAATCTGATTATTATTTTATTCTGGCTGAAAGCGCCCTTGCATAAAATCAAGCAGTTTTATGAGGATATAAGATGAAAGAATGCCTTATTATTTTTGCCAAGGAGCCTGAGAAAGGCAGGGTTAAAACCAGATTGCAGGAATATCTGGGTAAAAAGCTGTGCGTAAATTTATATAAAGCGTTTTTAAAGGACACAGTGGATCTAACTGATAAAATCACATGTGAGTATAAAATCCTTGCCTATGATTCGCGCGGGAAGAGCCCAAGTTATCTTAAGAAAATAGCCTCGCGTTATACATTTTACAAGCAAAAAGGCGATGGTCTTGGAGAAAGGATGCATAACGCTTTTAGATTCGCCAAATATGCCGGGGCGTCAAAAATGGTTATCATCGGGTCAGATTCTCCGGTTTTGCCCGCGTTATCCATAAATAAGGCTTTCGACTTGTTAGCCGGCGCTGACCTGGTATTGGGTCCTAGCCTTGACGGAGGATATTACTTGATTGGCCTTAAATCGCCCTGCGCCAGGTTGTTTAAGGGTATTGCCTGGAGTTCTCCAGCGGTTTTTAGAGATACGATAAAGAAGGCCAAGAAACTTAAGAAGAGAACCGCGCTTTTAAATAAAAGATACGATATTGACGATAAAAATTCATTATTGAGGCTAAAAAATGATTTAAGTAAGATTAAGGATAGAGGCGTCGCGCGATGGACAAAAAAATTTATGAATTCTGTAAGCCGGCTTACAGACAGAAATGACAAAATAGTATAAAATTAAACTATGGATAAACTCTGGTATTTAAAACGGTGCGATATATTCCATGGGCTAAGCAAGCCGGATTTAGATAAAGTCGGGGCCATAGCGCATGAGAGGACTATACCCAAGAAAGAAATTATTTACGCTCCGGAAGACAAAAACGAAGTGATGTTCATCTTAAAGAAGGGCAGGGTGCGGATTTTTAAGCTTTCCAGCGAAGGCAAGATGATGACATTGGTAATTTTAAAAGACGGGGATATTTTTGGCTCAATGTCACTGATAAAAGGGGGCGTATCTAAGTCCTATGCTGAAACCTTAGATGATTCTTATATCTGCGCGATTCGGCAGGAAGATTTTCACAATCTTATCAAAGATATGCCGGGAATTGCCTTGGGACTGGTTGAAAAAATAAACCAGAGGTTAAAAGAGGCGGAGGACAGGATAGAAGACTTGGTTTTCCGTGACGTACCTGGAAGAATCGCCAGCGTTCTTCTGAAGTTGGCAGAGCAATTTGGAAAAGACAATTCCGCCGGCACCCAGATCAGTTTTAAGATCACACATCAGGAGCTGGCGGATATGGTCGGCACGACCCGGGAAACCGCCACAGTCATTCTTAATGAGTTGAAAGAAGATAAGATTCTAAAAATAGAAGACAAGTATATCACTGTTATGGACGAAAAGGCCTTGAAAGAATGGGCTGGCAAGGAATAAGAAGGGAGTATTTACTATGGCAAGAATTCAACCGTTAAAGAAGGAAGAGGCGCAGACTGAGACTAAGGCGATATTTGAAGGCATAGAGAAGAATTTTGGGATAATCCCCAATCTTTTCGCAACCATCGCGCAATATCCAAAAGCACTTAAGCCAATAATTGATTTGTATCAGGCAATAGCTAAAGAATCAATGATTGAGTCGAGATTGCAGGAGTTAGTTAACTTAGAGGTTTCAAGAATAAATCGCTGTAATTATTGTTTGGCGCACCACGCTCAAATGGCTAAGATGTTTGGGCTAAGTGATGAACAAATAAATACACTGAAATCCGGAAACTCAAACAAGATGTTTACAGACAAGGAACAGGTAGTTATAGAATACGCCAGCCAGGTAACTAAGGACGCTGAAGAGGTTACGGAAGATTTATTTAAACGCTTACGTTCGTATTTCAATGATAGCCAGATAGTTAATTTGACTCTTATTATAGGATTGATGAACGTATTCAATCGTTTTAATGGTGCCCTGGGGGTGGAATTAGAAAAATAGGGTGATGCTATGATGATAGCAATCTTTATACTTTTAAGTACGATTTTTTTGGCGTATTCTAACGGTGCAAATGATAATTTTAAAGGAGTGGCTACTCTCCTTGGCAGCGGAGCCAGTGATTATAAATGGGCGCTTTGGTGGGCGACGATAACGACTTTTTTTGGTTCTATAGCGGCGTTGTTTGTCGCAACTAATCTTGTTACTGCCTTTAGCGGCAAAGGGCTTGTGCCTGATGCTGTCGTTAGCGATCCCTATTTTCTTATTGCTGTAGGGTTAGGCGCGGCTTGCACGGTATTTATCGCATCTTTTACCGGAATACCTATCTCTACTACGCACAGTTTAACCGGAGCGCTGTGTGGGGCGGGTATTATTGCCGTTGGGACAAATATTAATTTGCATACACTTGGCGGTAAATTCTTTGCTCCGCTTCTATTCAGCCCGGCGATGGCAGTTCTGCTTACTTTACTAATTTATCCGTTTTTAAAACGGGTAAGGATAGGCCTTGGGATTGAACGTCAGATGTGCCTTTGCGTAGGTGGTAATGCCGAAGCGGTATGTATGCAGAATAACGGGGCAGTTCTATTAAAATCTACAGGCGTTGCTTTGACCTTTGATCAGCTAAAGAATTGTCAGCAAGTGTATTCTGGAAAGATTCTTGGTTTTGATTCTCAAGAGGTGTTGGATAGGTTTCATTTTCTTTCCGCGGGGGCAGTAAGTTTTGCCAGGGGGCTAAACGATACGCCAAAGATAGCCGCTCTTTTATTAGTAGCAAAGGTTTTTTCTTTAAGCTGGGGCTTATTTTTAGTGGCCGCGGCGATAGCAATAGGAGGTTTACTTAACGCGAAAAAGGTGGCTTTGACTATGGGTGAACGCATTATCGCGATGAATCATGGACAAGGTTTTAGCGCTAATCTTGTTACTGCTTTTTTGGTAATTTTTGCTTCTAAGTGGGGTATGCCTGTTTCTACTACGCACGTTTCATGCGGCTCACTTTTTGGCCTAGGACTGGTTAATAAAAAAGCTAATGCATCAGTCATAAAACAGATTATTTTAGCCTGGGTCTTGACCCTTCCGATTGCCGCGATATTTGCCGGGATGTATTATTTTATTTTTAAGCGGATACTCATATAGTGCCGCGCCGTTAATTTTTAAAGGAGGCAGGAATTTCATGAAATATGATTATGATTTGATTGTGATAGGAGGAGGCGCGGCGGGATTGGTCGCGGCCACCGGCGCTGCTGTCTTAGGCGCGAAAACAGCTTTAATCGAGAAAAACAAACTAGGAGGTGATTGTACCTGGTATGGATGTGTTCCATCTAAAAGCCTCCTAAAATCCGCGCAGGTTGTGTCTTTGGTAAAGAGACTTAAGGAATTTGGGATTTCTGCCGGAACACAGAATACGTATGATTCTTCTTTCGTAATGCCTCATGTCAGGGATGCCATAAAAAAGATAAGCACGCATCACCCCGCGGAAGTTTTTGAAAAGAGAGGCATAAAAGTGCTTTTTGGAAGCCCAAAATTCATTGATCAGAATACAATTGAGTTTTCCGCCAAAGGCGGATCCGCCTCCGGCGGAAAGGGAGAGAAGATATCCGCAAAGCGATTTATTATTTCCAGCGGTTCGCATCCGATGGTGCCGTCAATTGCAGGGCTCAAGGATATTAATTGTTTGACCAACGAAAATGTGTTTGATCTGGAGGTCTTGCCTAAATCGTTGGCGGTTTTAGGAGGCGGGCCTATAGGAATGGAGCTTTCTTTGGCCTTCGCGCGGCTGGGAGTGGAAGTCTCAATTATTGAGATGTTTGACCGGCTCATGGTGCGAGAAGATAAAGAGATAGCTGATGTTTTAATTGATGAGTTTAAAACTGAGGGAATCAAGATATATACCGGGAAAAAGGCTATACGATTTTCTAAAGATAGCGGAATGGTTTCCATAACGCTTGAAGATAAGGATAAGAAACAATCCGCAGTTAAAGCCGAGAATGTCCTCGTTGCGGTAGGAAGAGCGGCTAATGTTGAGGGTCTTGATCTGGAAAGGGCCGGGGTCAAGTATTCGAATAAAGGGGTTGAGGTAGACGCGGCATTGAGAACGTCCGCCAAGAACATATACGCCTGCGGCGACGTGGCTGGGCCGTATCAGTTTAGCCATATGGCCGAATATCAGGCGGTCATCGCTGTCGGAAATGCGCTTTTCCCCTTTAAGCGAAAAGTAGATTACAGCGCTGTTCCATGGTGTACGTTTACGGATCCGGAAGTAGCCAGGGTTGGTTTAACTGAAGATGAAGCAAGAGCCAAGTTCAAAGATATAAAAGTCTATCGCTCTCCCTACAGTGGTAATGACCGGGCAGTCACCGATATAGAGGAGAAGGGATTAGCAAAAGTGATTACCGATAAAAAAGGATATATACTCGGAGCGCATATAGTAGGAGCTAATGCCGGAGAGATTATCCATGAGTATGTTCTGGCGAAAGCCTCTAAACTAAAAATCGGGAATCTCAGTTCGGCAATTCATATTTATCCGACTCTTGCGCAGGTGGTGAAACGGTCAGCCGATCAGTATTATATTGATATAATGAATGCCGCATGGCTTAAAGGATTATTTAAGATGATGTTGAAGTTTTTGTGATAACACCCGGCCCTATTTGAAAGGCCGGCAGCGCACCGGCGCGCGCTTGCCAATCCGATGGGGCAAGGTGCGCGCGCTTACTGTGCAAGGAGCCGATACGGGGAAAAACTATAGAGAGATTGCAATAAAACTGTTGATTGGTGTAGTGCTTGTTGCAGGCGTGTGGTGGTTGGTAAAATGTCAGTGCGTAAATCTTAAATCCTTAACTCCCGCGGCGCTGCGTGATTTTATCCAGTCTTTCGGCAAACTTGCGGTTTTAGCATATATCATTGCCTACGTATTGAATACGGTTTCTATTATGCCGCCTATCGCCGCGCTCTCTTTGACCGCGGGGCTGGTTTTCGGGGCTGTTTGGGGCGCCCTCTATTTAATGATGGGTGCTATGATCGGGACAATCGCGACGTTTCTGATATCGCGGTATTTCGGCAGGGCTCTTATAGAGAAAATGCTGAAGGGTAAGTTTAAGGACTTAGATGTCAAGCTCGCAAATAACGGTTTTATGACTATTCTGTTTTTTCGGGTTATTCCGCTGGTGCCTTACGAAGTTCTGAATTACGCGGGAGGGCTATCCCGTATTAAATTTAAAGATTATTTTTTTGCTACATTTTTGGGGTTAATTCCAGGCGTTATTGTCTCGGCCTTCTTCGGAGGGAGCCTTGGCGAGATTAAAAACATACGGGATATATTTGTGCCTAAATTCTTAATCGCCATAGGGCTTATGGTTCTCATCATCGTGGTTCCAACTATCTATCAGATAATAAAGAAGCGCATCAAGAAAAGAACATGATCATGGGCGGGAAGATTAGCTTTATTGTTTTTATATTAGTTACGCTTGTTTTGTGCGCGGCGATGTTAGGCCAAGCCAGCGCGGCGCAGGATATGGACAAGACTATATATGATACCTTGCTAAAAAAATATGTTTCTGGCGGCACGGTTGATTATCTTAAGTGGAAGAAAAATGATCTTGGAATATTTGAGCGCTATATTAATAGCCTTGCAAAAGTTTCTTTAACTAATTCAAGCGAAAATGAACAGAAGGCGTTTTGGATAGATACATATAACGCGATTACAATCTACGCCGTGCTTAAGTATATCCCGGCTAACGGATTATTGGCTAAGCTATTTAGTGTCCAGATGGTTACAGGCTTCTTCGATAAGATTACATACTCAGTCGTTGGTGAAACGCTTACTTTGAATGATATTGAAAACGATAAACTTAGAAAAAGCTTTCACGATCCGCGGGTACACTTTGCACTTGTCTGCGCTTCCCGCAGCTGCCCCAAGATACAAAATACTTTTCAGGAAGCTGGGCTTGATGAACGGCTGGATAGTGCGGCGCGGAATTTTATTCAAGATACTACTAAGAATAGGCTTGACCAAAAAAATAGTGTTTTTTATCTCTCTGAAATCTTTAAGTGGTATGGTTCTGATTTTATCGCATCCACCGGAACAGTGGTTGATTTTGTTAAAAAATATATGGGGAAGGAAGGCAGTGAGTATCTTTCTGGCCATACAGTTAAGATTCAGTATCTTTTTTACGACTGGCTGGTAAATATCAAGCGTTAACTAAAAAAAGAGTTGGATGTCAGTTGAGAAGCCCCTGAATAAAGTGTTTGAAAATATCGCGGTAACAATAAGATGTATTATTTGAGTAAAGAAAAAGGTTATAACAGCGCCCTGTGGATTGCTGAAGAATAGCCTGTGTTTTTGTCTCAGATTTAGATGAGGCGGAATTGTTACATTCAGCGAGCCAGTAAGAAAAGCCATATGAAAAGAATTCACCTATTAATTGCCATTCTTATAATCAGTTGCATAGGCGCTTTGGCATTAATCAAAAGATTGGAAGCTTCTGCCGTTTATAATGAAAGAGCATTTTTTATAGAAGAAAGAATCGTATTGAAAGGCCTCCCCCGGGATGTAAATAATTTACGTATCTGGATACCCTATCCTGTCAGCGACCGGTGGCAGAAAGTAAGCGATTTTACATTAGAAAGCCCTTTTGATTATAGGGTTATTGTAGATAAAACAAATGGCACTAGAATTATTTACCTTAAGCAGGATCAAAACATTTTAGATGAAAATACAGCAGAAATAAGGATTTCTTTCAATGTAAAGAGAAAGGAATACGGCCTGCCTTTTGATGGTTCGACTGCGCTCACTATCAACCCTGAGCATAGTCGGAGGGTTGATTTATCCAGGCCAGAGAAGAATCTCTCCAGATTTCTTAAACCTGATAGATTGGTGCCGGTAAACGGCAGAATAAAAGCCCTGGCAGTAGAGATAACTCAGGGGAAGAGAACTGACTTAGAAAAAGCCAGGGCAATTTACGATTATATCATCGATAAGCTCACCTACTCTAAGGACGACCCCACGGTCTGTGGTATTGGAGATAGCCTTTTGACGTTACAATACCTAAAGGGTATTTGCAGCGATTATCATTCATTATTTATCTCTTTAGCCCGTTCCTTGGGAATCCCGGCAAAATTTGAAATAGGTTTTCCTATTCCCGCGGATAAAGAAGCAGGCAGGATAAATGGCTATCACTGCTGGGCTAAGTTTTATTTGAAAAATAAAGGGTGGATACCAGTGGATATATCAGAAGCGGACAAACATCCCGAAAAGCGCGATTATTTCTTTGGCCATATTGATGAACACAGGATTCATCTTGCCAGCGGCAGAGATATAAATCTTGAATACGCGAAAAGCTCGCAGCCGCTTAATTTTTTCATTTACCCCTATGCGGAATTGAACGGTAAGCAATTTAATGATATAGATACTGAGATCCGTTTTAAAAATTTGTAAGGAAAGGAGGGGAGTAACGATAAATCAATTTTAAATTTACCCCGTTAGAAATGGATTTTCTGACGGGGTAAACCACTCATAATAAGAAAACTTAATGAAGGAGGGTAGTCAAATGAAAAAGATTAGTTGCTTCATTTTGGCCTTAATTGCTGCAGTATGTTTCACGCAATTTTCTTATGCCGCGGAGCATGGCGGAAAAGAACACGGTGGTACGAGTACTGAAAAAGAACACGGCGGCGTAGAACCTAAAGGATCACAAGGAGCCCAGCCAACAGCGCAAAATATACGCCAAACCATGAAGGATTATGTCCTTGAAAAATCTAAAAAAACAGGGACATTTGATGTGCATGACCCAGAAACCGGTAAAACACGCAAACTTTCTCTTGTCAGGGTTCATGAAAGAGTCGGTAAGACAGGAGAATATTATTATTCGTGCGCTGATTTCACGGATACTGAAACGGGTAAATTACTTGATTTAGATCTTGATGTCGAGCATAAAAATGGAAAGTTAAGCGTTGTTGACGTAAGAATACATAAGGTTAACGGAAAAGAACGTTATACTTATGACGAGAATGATAACAGGATCCCTATAATGGAAGAGAAAAAAGGCTCAGGAATGATGGAAGAAAAGAAAGGGTCTGGTAATTAGAGACATTAGAAAAGAGAATGGATTCTTGATTGCGGTTGGCATATTTTTGGCGTTGATATGGTTGGCGGTTACGTTTATCTCTTTTGGCTTGCCGGTTACTGTCTGTAGTGTTATCAATACAGTTACTTTTGGCGCTTTTAGCAGCGCCATCGCTGCCATGCATAACGGGTTTTATTATGAGATCCCAAATAAGAATATGCCAACCGCGATATTCCTTGTTCTTTTTACGATAGCCTTTTTTATTTATTTGGCCGTTGTGGCCAGGATAGGAAAGAGCCCCGCTAACGTAAAATCATTTGGTATCATAATGCTATTTTCTATTTTATTCCGTTTGATTCTATTGCCCAGCGTTGCCATACATGAGAGTGACTTCTACCGTTACCTTTGGGATGGTAAATCGTTTAAAAACTGGATCAATCCGTTTAAATACGCTCCGGTAGAGGTGAATTCGGCAAGAGCCGAAACCAACCACGAAATAAAACAGCTTAAAGGGTTGCGTGATAAGAATCCGCTCTATTTTGAGAGGATAAACCACAGGGGAGTGCCGACTATATATCCCCCGGTGGCGCAGGCGGTGTTCGCGGCATCAAGTATCATAAAGGAAGATTCCATTTTCGCCCTAAAGAACATTTTTGTATTCTTTGATATATTGGCTCTGGTGCTTATTGTTTTACTGCTTTCGCATTTTAAGCTGAATCCGTCGTTAGCCATAGTTTACGGATGGTCGCCACTTGTTTTAAAAGAGATTGCTAACTCAGGGCATTACGATTCAATAACTATTTTTTTGGTACTCTTGTCGCTTTATTTCCTTGTCAAAAACAAGGCATTAACTGGCAGTATAAGCCTGGCTGCGGCAGGCCTTGCTAAGTTTTACCCGATGCTTTTATTGCCTTTTTTTATAAAGCGAATAAAAATTCGCCATCTGGTGGTTTTTGCGCTTGGAATCATAGGTATGTATATGCCATTTTTAATCTGGGGCCATACGGGGTTTCATAAGGTCTTTGCGGGGCTGGGCATTTATTCTGAAAAATGGGCGTACAACGAAAGTTTATTTATCGTGGTGCAGTCTGCCTTGGATGCGTCCCATCTCCAAGCGGGGAGCGATTTCTTTTTGTCAAAGGTGGTAACCGGTTTGATTTTTATTGGCATTTTGTTTATTTTGGCGCGCAGGAAATGCGGCGATCCGCTGCTGTTAATAAAAAATGTGCTGTTCACATTAGTTGCGCTGTTTCTGTTGAATCCGGTAGGAGAGCCGTGGTATTTTTGCTGGGCGATTCCTTTTCTGTGTTTTTTTCCGTACAGATCGCTTCTTCTGCTTTCCTGGTTATTGATTTTTAGTTATTTATCGTTTGCCCATGATTTTGGAGTGATGAGAGCGGGTAATTTTGAAATCCCGGTACTGAATGCTATCCAGTATGTGCCATTTTTTCTATTTTTTATTTGGGAGTTTGTGATACGTAAAAGAAATGCGCTAGACTATGTTAAATAATAAACGGATCTCGGTTTTGATACCGGCGTTTAATGAGGAAAAATCGATAGCTCAGGTAATTAAAGAATTGCCGAAGGATATTGTTGATGAGATTGTGGTTGTTGATAATGCGAGTACTGATGCAACGCAAGAGATTGCCCTGCGAAACGGCGCAAAGGTTGTTGAGGAACCTCATAGGGGATACGGCGCTGCGTGCTTGAAGGGGCTTGAAAGTATTGATAATGCAGTTATTGTTGTAATTATAGATGGAGATCATAGCGATTATCCGGAGCAAATTACGCGTTTGCTTGAGCCGATTGCCAGCGGAAACGCGGATTTTGTTATTGGTTCTCGCGTTCTCGGGCTGAGGGAGGACGGCGCGCTTACGCCTCAGCAATACTGGGGGAACAAACTTGCGGTTTTTCTGATACACAGGTTATTTGGATATGGATTCACGGATATGGGTCCGTTTCGCGCTATAAGATTTGAAAGTCTTAAAAGCCTTAACATGACGGATAAAGATTTCGGCTGGAACGTTGAGATGCAGGTTAAGGCTGTCAGACAAGGCTTAAAAATAATGGAAGTTCCAGTAGACTACCGGAAACGCATCGGCGCCTCCAAAATCAGCGGAACAGTTCCGGGTGTTATCATGGCGGGACTAAAAATAATATTTACCATTTTTAAATATGCCGTGATGAATTAGCTCTTAAACGATGAGAGGAGATCCTGATGAAGAAACACAATTCAGTCCTTACGGTGTTGTTATGTATAGCCTTTTTATGTGCTGGATACAGCGCGTATAAGATTAAGACGGCGCAAAATAAATTTGCTATTGTCTTACAGGCAGGCAAGGAAACTCACGAAGGAATGGCCCGCGCGCTTCACGCGTTTCTCTATACAAGCGAATTGAAAGAAAAAGGCTATGATGTCGTCTTAATCTTTGACGGAGCCGGAACTGAATGGGCTGAGGAGCTTTCGAATCCTGATTCACAAAGCAAGCTATTGCCTATGTATCAATCTCTTAAGAAGACGGGAGCCGTAGAAGTCATCTGTGATTTTTGCGCCATTGCTTTCGGTGTCAAAGAAAAACTCAGGCGCCGGCAATCTCCATTGATTTCCGAGTATGAAGGGCATCCGAGTATCGTAAAATGGATTGGAAAAGGGTACCAGCTTATTGTTCTTTAAATGAAAGATAGCGGCGTCGAGAGAACAAGATAATAAACCGGGAGGTAAGGAATGAATGCCTTTTTAAGCACCCTTGAAAAATATGATATAGAAAAAGATGTCTTACGGCGGGGAGGATTAACTACGCTTCAAGCCAATATGGGTAATCTGTGCAATCAAAGCTGCGCGCATTGCCATATCGAGGCATCGCCTCAAGGCAAAGATATCATGTCTAAAAAAGTCATTAATGATATTCTTATCTTTCTAAAAAGAAGTAACATTAAAACTTTAGATATTACCGGTGGAGCCCCGGAATTAAATCCCGGTTTTGAGTATTTCGTGGAATCGGCTCGGCCTCTTGTTACTGAGCTTATTGTGCGTTCCAATCTAACAGTATTATTGGAGAAAGGGAAAGAGCATTTACCGGAATTTTTAATGTTAAATAAGGCGCACCTTATTTGTTCTTTGCCCTGTTACACAAAAGAAAATGTGGATCGTCAACGTGGTGCCGGTGTATTTGAAAAAAGCATACGGGCGTTAAAGCTGCTCAACGAAACAGGTTTTACGAAGCGCCAAGATCTGCAAATGGATTTGGTATATAACGCTTTGGGAGCATATCTGCCAGGAGCGCAGGATTCATTGGAGAAGGATTACAAGAAGATATTAATGGAAAATTATAGTATTGAATTTAACAGGCTTCTGACGATCACCAATGTGCCGATTAAAAAATTCAAGGACTATTTGAAAGCAAATAACGAATATGAGAAGTATTCTAACGCGCTGGAAGATAATTTTAACCCTAAAACCATTGAGACCTTGATGTGCCGTACTTTCTTAAGTGCCGGATATGACGGCAGATTATATGACTGCGATTTCAACCTTGCTCTGGGGTATGGGCTTAAAGATATCAAAGGGAACTATATGACTATTGATAAATTAAGCCCGAAGAAATTGGAATGGCGGGAAATCATTACCGGAGAACATTGCTTGGCTTGTACCGCAGGGAGCGGCTCGAGTTGCCAAGGGGCATTAACGAATGAAAATATGTGTGTCGTGACCGCGGAAGAAGATAAAAAGCACCCAAGCCAAGCGGATGGCTTGGTGTGCGCCTCTGCGCAAGAAACCGTCAAAGAGTATTACGGAAAGGTGCTAAAAGGCCAAAAAGACCTTAAGACAAGCGCCTGTTGTTCGGCCGAGGCTTTTCCAGAGCCGATGAAGGCTATTGTCAAAAACATTGCGTCCGAAATACTAGATAAATTTTACGGGTGCGGTTCGCCGTTGCCTCCGCTATTGGAAGGGTGCCGGGTTTTGGATTTAGGTTCAGGCACGGGGCGCGATGTGTATATCGCCTCAGCGTTAGCGGGAGAACACGGTTTCGCAACCGGCGTTGACATGACGGATGAGCAGTTGGAGATAGCGCGCAAATATAAAGACGCGCAAATGAAACAATTTGGCTTTAAACATTGCAATGTTGATTTCAAAAAAGGATATATTGAAGATTTGAGAGAAGCCGGCATCGAAGATAATTCTCAAGATATTGTTATTTCCAACTGTGTAATCAATCTTTCTCCTGATAAGCGCAGCGTTTTTTCGGAGATTTTTCGTGTTCTTAAGCTGGGAGGAGAGCTCTATTTCTCAGACGTATTCGCTGACAGGCGGGTTCCGGAGGATGTGAAAAACGATCCGGTGCTTTACGGCGAATGCCTGGGCGGGGCAATGTATATTGAAGATTTTCGCCGCATGCTCAGAGAATTGGGGTGTTTTGATTATCGCGTTATGTCGAAAAGAAAAATCAGTATTGACGATTCTGAGGTTGCGGCTAAAGTAGGCGATATCGGATTTTATTCTATGACCATTCGCGCATTCAAGTTGGACGGCTTAGAGGATCTTTGCGAGGACTTTGGGCAAGCAGCCTATTACCAGGGAACTATTCCATATCATCCTCATCGGTTTCAGCTGGATGACCACCATATATTTATTACTCATAAACCGATGCTTGTTTGTGGTAATACGGCTTCTATGTTGAGTAAAACCCGATATGGAAAACATTTTAAGATTATTGGCAATAGAAGCATCCACTACGGGCCTTTTCCCTGTGGCCCTCTTATTGAAAAGTCAGTAAATGCTGATACAGGCGGTAGTCAAAAGTGCTGTTAAAAAAAGAAGGGAGGCTCTATGGGTATGACGCCAGATGAAATACGGCAGATGGAACACGCGCATACAGTGTTTAGTTACAATAAAATAGAAGAGTTTATATATGCCGGCAATAATCTTTGCTGCCGAACGCATTTTGAGATGGAACTGCTCGCTAAGGGCGTTTCTGCTGACATCTCACTTGAGGCGGAAAGATTGGATAATCCTCGGGGGGTTAAATATTTTTTCTGGTTTCCCTGGATAGAAGATACAGCTCCTCCCAGGGAGTTGATTATTCTTGCTTTGGATGTGCTTGATGATATACTTAAAAGGGATATCAAAACCTATGTTCATTGTAAGAATGGGCATGGAAGGACCACTACTTTTTTGGCGGCATATTTTATGCGTAAGAATAAGATCGGTGCCGACGAAGCGCTGGCGGTTATAAAAGAAAGAAGGCCGTCAGGACATATTAATGAAGCCCAGAGAGAGTTTCTCTTAAGGCTAGAGCGGCAAATAGAAGCTTAAGGCGGCGAATGTCCGGTTCTTGAACGCAAGGCGGGAGGCAGGTTTATACTCGCGGCTATAAAATCGGAATCCTCATCAGCCGAGGCAGAGCTCCATTTTATTGACAAGCCGCGGTATTCAGAATGATGTAGTTTAATCAGCCATGATTTCGCAGGAGGAAGGTATCGGCATAAAAAAGAAGATGATACAGG
>Ga0209211_10006901_pt1 | contig 16191 bp, 15 predicted proteins | sample RifGroA2_FD_183992 | JGI IMG/M metagenome (GOLD analysis project Ga0209211, IMG submission 183992) | Groundwater microbial communities from Rifle, Colorado, USA - Groundwater A2 (SPAdes) (version 2) | ecosystem: Environmental > Aquatic > Deep subsurface > Groundwater | place: Rifle, Colorado... | reverse complement strand
GAAACTGTATGATAGTGATATTGTATTTAATACAGCCCATAAATTGAGCGCTGCCGATAAATGCCCGGAAGATAGCTATGACATTCAAGGTGTGCTCACCCATGAACTCGGGCATTCACTGACTTTGAATGAACTTTACAAGCAGACCCATGAAGAAAAAACAATGTATTGGAAAGAGAATAAGGGCGATACGAAAAAGAGGACTTTGGATCAGGATGATGTTGACGGAATCAGCTATTTGTATCCCTAACCCGAACGAGCCGGAAGTGAAAAATGAAAATCGAAATCTTTATTTCAGGAATTCTTTTATCGCCTCGAAAACCACGTCCTTTTCATCATCGTACATTATGAGGTGATGACTCCGTTCAAGCCACACCAGCCATTTATCGGTTGAACCGAGATGCTTTATTACATAGCGTGCGCTTGCAGGTGCAGCGATCATATCTTTTTTGGAATGAATAATAAGAGCGGCTGATCTTATCTCTTTCAGTCTCGGTTTAATGTCTCTGATTATCTGCTTGATTTCGTGAAGTGTTTGTAATGGATAATGACTATTTATGGGCTGGTGTAAATAGCCCGTATGCGCCTCTGATTCGATATAGCACCTCTTTTTCCATGTTTTTACCTTTTTCAAAAAAATTTTAGAGACCCCGATTAAGGCATTAATTGGCAGGTATTCCCGGATCAAAAATAGGGGGGTTCCCATTAAAACAATTCTTTCTATCGGGTAATGCAAGGCCAACTGCAAGGTCAACAATGCACCCAGGGAAAATCCGATAACAACGACATCTTTGTATTCGCTTTTTAACTGACGATACTCGGCCTCTATTTTTTCCATCCAATCGTGAAGCGTGCTTAGAGCAAGACCGTCGGTATCGCCGCAATGTCCCGGCAGAAGAATCCCCCTGGCAGTAAAGCCCCACTCACGCAAATCTTCCGCAAGCTCCCGCATCTGTATCGGCCCGCAGCCAAGTCCATGTACCAGCAGGCACGCCGCATGACCGTGACCCAGGGTAAATTCCTCCCTGTATTTCGTCAAATCATAGAGCATCGAATTATCGGACATGCCATTATTATACTTTGTAAAGGATAAAAAGAAAATTGTTTACCATTTCATAAAGAAATTAAAGGTTAAGCTCACAATTCTTTTGTTGTTCAATCCGCGAGACTATGTACTACAAAATATATTTGACTTACTTTAAATATATGTATACACTACCGCAAATTGTAATAAATATTATAAGGAGTATGGAACATGGAAACATCAGTAGTTACATCAAAGGGACAGGTTGTTATACCCTCAAAATTACGACGCAAATACGGCATCAAAAATGGCACACGTATTCACTTTTATGAAGTAAACGGGGAAATACGACTTGTTCCGGTTACTCCAGAACTTATTGACAAAAATATTGGTCTCCTTGGAACAAGGGGGAAACTCATGCGCGCCCTCATGGAGGAGAAAAAAAGGGAGCGTGAACTGTGAAACGATATGTTTTAGACAGCTACGCCCTTATAGCTTATTTTGAGGGAGAAAAAGGCGCTGAAACTGTTGCTGGCATCTTTAAGGATGCCCTTGCGGATAAAGCAGAAGTATTCCTCTGTGTGGTAAATTGGGGAGAAATGTATTACATTGCCCTACGAGAAGGCGGCGATGATAAGGCGGAACTTTACAGGTCGACTCTTGTAAAATATCCGATAACCATTATTGAGGCAAACAAGGAATTGACACTCCAGGCCGCCCGATATAAGGCATTTCACAAAATCTCGTATGCAGATGCCTATGCAGCGGCACTGGCAAAACTAAGGAAAGCCGAGTTGGTTACCGGCGATAAAGAATTTAAATCATTGGAAAAGGAAATAACGATTCATTGGATAGTATAATTACTCATCCCTTCTACATCAGGTCAAGTATTCCTACTACGACTTGGACGATGGACGACTGACGATGGAAGATAGACGAGAAGTCAGCTAACTTTACAGAACGAGTCTGCTTTTCGTTCCATCGTAATAAGCTTTGCAAAAATATGCTCATACTTTTCGTCCAACATTTTAAATGTTTCGTCGTTAATATATTTACACTTCAATGCAAATTCCAACCATGTTTGTGTTTCTGCCGCTTCTTGCTCTGCATCTGACAATTTATTAACAAATACTGCCTTATATCTCCGTTTTCTCCAGCCTTCTGCAAGATTAGCACATACCGATCTTGACGATCTACGTATTTGGTCGGTTAAGGAATATATCTCCTCCTTCGGAAAACTTTTCGATATCTCAAATATCTCCATTGCAGATTCAAACGCCAACTTATAAACCTCTAAATCCCTCACACTATTTATCCTTCTCGTTTCTTTTTCTTCGTCCATCTTCCCTCCTTTCCCGTCCCCTCGTCCCTCGTCCTTCGTCTTTCATCCCTCTTGCCTCTTTTCACGTCCCTCATCCCTCATCCCTCATCCCTCCCCTCATCCTTCGCCGTCTCGTCCCTCGTCTTTCACCCCTTCTACATCAGGTCAATCATTCACACTAAACTTTTTTAAACCAAGAAAGGAGATTTTTACATGTCGCAATCCCTTATTCATCAGGCCATTCTCAGGTTCCAGTTGCCAGTGTCCAGATTCCAATAAATCAACTGTTTAAACTCCTTATAAGACCACATAACATCTGTCTGATTTCCGTTAATTTTTCCACTCTTTCTCTTATCATATTACTCCCAAGCCATCCAGCGCCTTCTGTCTTGTAATACCAGTTTTCCGCCTCATTTGTTGATCCTACTGAATTATCCAGATAGCTTATGTAATGTCTTGTACTCCTTCTGTTGAATCCCTCAGCTATGTTAGCGCTAATTGATCCTATTGACCTTAGAAGTTGATCACTTAATGTGTATGCACCTCTTGTATTAGGAAAATTTTCAACATCTTTCAAAGTCAACAGATATAAATCGTGCGCATCCTTCCAGACTTTTAAATCGGTAAAATGCCGCGGTGTGGTGTTATGTATTTTCTCATTCATCTGTCATCTGTCCCCTGTCATCTGGTCTCTGGCATCTGGCATCTGTGAACAATCCCTTCTACATCAGGTCATAGCTTCACACTTTCAACCTTCGTCTGGACACAGAAAACGAGTGGGGCGTCGCAATCCCTTATTCATCAGGTCATAGCTTCACACGCCAACAAAAAAATAAATTATTACGCTATATCTTATTTGGATTTGTCGCAATCCCTTATTCATCAGGTTAATCATTCACACGTAACCACCCCCTTTTTTACAAAGTTTTCGGGTTTCGTTAAATGTCTTTATTGTAAATATAAGGTTCAAATCTCCAAAAGGCTTATTTAAACAACTATGAGGCTCTTGTCATTTTAAGAGATATTCTAAATGATTGGCTTTCCATGTATCCGGCTCGTGTAGCTCAGAATGGCCAGGCCGTCCTCCATGCCCATCGTCAGTAGCTATTTGATTAATCATTGTCATACCATCACTGAGTGTTCTGCCCTCACCTCGCCGGTTTGGAAAAGTACCTGCCGGAGTTTGAACAAGGTCTATGGTAGAGAAAACGTTATAAAACATTCCGATATTACGGAGATCAGGCAGATACTCTAAACGAACGGGCGTGCCAAGCGTAATTAACTTTCTCATTTTCAAACCAAGTCGGGTAGCAAGAAAGCTGACATTGCCGCCGTGACTGTGCGCAATGATGTCGAGGTTCGTACATGGATGAGACCCAACCCAGGCAACAAGATCGCTGGCAGCCTTGACTCTCTCCTTATGGTCGTTTGCCCCGGACCAGGAGAATGCATCCTTTCCGCCATACACGTTACCCGTTATTCCATTAACGTAATTCCAGAAATTACCGCCGCGCTGCCACCAGGTGCTCGTGGCAGCCCAGGTGCCGTGAATGATAATTGTCATGTCCTGTCGCTGTACAGCCTTCATCACTTTTTGAGCCGGCTGAATCAGCCTTGCACTCAGCTCTTCAAAATGACGAAGGAGCGACGGATGTTTGGCTGACTCATCAGTAGCTATATTCCGCGCAAGGTTAACAGACTTTTCTGCAATAAGGAAACGCTCATAATTCCTGGCGCTTGCCTCGTTCTCTTTCAGTATCGTCAAATCTAAGTCATCGGGGAGTAACGATAACACATACAATCCAAGCATCGCTAAATCGGGAGTAGAACTTGCCAGCAGCCGCTGCACATCATTGAGAGAAACCTCCTCCGGATGAAGCGATTTGGTTGTTCGTGGCATTTCAAGCAGTCTTGATATGCGAGCGACTAATTCTTCCTCTTCTTTCAACAATTGCATATTATTTTCCTCCTGAGTTGTGAATCAGTAATAATGTTCAATTATCAATGAAGAATTATCAATTTACTTTTTTTCATTCAATTGATCATTGTTAATTACTCATTGATCATTAATTTTAAGTCCCTTCTACATCAGGCCAATCATTCTTACTGCGACTTGGACGATAGACGACTGACGATGGACGATAGACGAGAAGTCAGCTAACTTTACAAAACGAGTCTGCTTTTCGTTCCATCGTAATAAGCTTTGCAAAAATATGCTCATACTTTTCGTCCAATATTTTAAATGTTTCGTCGTTAATATATTTACACTTCAATGCAAATTCCAACCATGTTTGTGTTTCTGCCGCTTCTTGCTCTGCATCTGTTAATTTATTAACAAATACTGCCTTATATCTACGTTTTCTCCAGCCTTCTGCAAGATTAGCACATACTGATCTTGACGACCTACGGATTTGGTCGGTTAAGGAATATATCTCCTCCTTCGGAAAACTTTTCGATATCTCAAATATCTCCATTGCAGATTCAAACGCCAACTTATAAACCTCTAAATCCCTCACACTATGTATCCTTCTCGTTTCTTTTTCGTCCATCTCCCCTCCCTTCTCTTCCCTCATCCCTCATCCCTCATCCTTCGTCCCTCCCCCTTCGTCCCTCGTCTTTCATCCCTTCTACATCAGGTCAATCATTCACACAGGATCAGCGAATTTGAAACCTTTGAAGAAATCCGACCAAGTCGCAATCCCTTATTCATCAGGTCAATCATTCACACATGAAAAGTTACGGAAAATTCTTGGCTAGTGTAGGCCGAGTCGCAATCCCTTATTCATCAGGTCAATCATTCACACATGCTTTAACGGCAGATTTAGAGATTAATGGAGTTAATCAGTCGCAATCCCTTCTACATCAGGTCATAGCTTCACACGCCAAGCCCCACGCCATCTCCAAGCACTTCGTCAAACATATGATATTCCTTCATTAGCCATTAACATTATTAATAACATCTATTTTAACCTTTCCACAGCCTTTTGATTTGAATCCACCCATAAGATTAACGGTTTTTAATCTCTCTACAATTAGATCATTGATAACCCTATTGGCATTCCATCCACCATTTTTAAGCCATGCATCATTAGCGCCAATACCTAATTTCTCATCAATAATTCTGGTCTTTCCAAGTTCCCACATCTTGACACTATCCTTTACAATTACCTCCATAATACCTGTAAATGTAATCTCATCGGCAATTATTTGAAAATCTCTGTTTGTCTTTTCAGATACTACGCCGCTTGCCCTGTCTATTCTTACAGCATACATATCCTCAGGAATAACATCCGTTTTGAGGTAAGGAATTCTTACAAAGCCAATGAGACCCTGTGCCCCCAGAAGGTAACAGACAGGGCAAATATTCTCAGACCTTTTTCTGGGATTAGGGGAATAGGAGCATCCGCCCCCTTCTCTGTATTTGCCTTTCTCGATCAATTTTTTCTCATCGGGTGAAAGGGTATTATAAGAGCTTGGTATACAGGGTTTCATTAAAGGGTCGTTGGGGTAAGTATCAATCAGATACTCTTCAATACAAGCCCTGAGGGCGCCCTTTAAGCTTGAACCCTGGATAACGACCTTTCCACCAATAGTCGTCACCGGGTTGTCTATTCCAGACATAACATTCTGTAATGCGCCTATTCTGAATGGTTCTTTGGTAACCAGTGTTACACTGAAACTCCTTGTTTCTTTACTCATCTCTTTTCTCCTTTATTTTCCCACCCTTCTAATATAGGGTTAAGTTTGCCTATAATATACGAACATATTGTCACATCTAAAGAACTGTTTCCTATTAGATCCAGAATTTGAAGGAGTCCCTCATTTCTTGTAATTTCCCACCTATCACCCCCTCGCTCAATTTTGCCAACTTGAAACACCCTTGCAGTCCTGTATCCACCCCTTTCAAGAAGTTGCCTTAAATTATCTAATTGGCTGTTTGCAAACCATTGTCCTCTTTTATCCTTCTCTATCCTTTTATCTCTAACTGTTTTTACAATATTCCCGATTAAACCATTTATCTGAGTGTCCCTCTCTGTAAGCATTTTAGGCCCTTTCATCATATCTGCACCTCCTCGACTAAAAAATCATAACCCTCTACCAAACTGCCTTCAAATATGGATTTGATATATTTGCCTGTAACATTATTGGTCGGTTCAAAAAGATATCCATAAATAGGCTTTTTAACCTCTCTGATACCAAAATAATTTGGATATATATCAGGGTCAGGGATGCGGGTTTGGAGTTCGCCATTTACAATTTTAGAGTCTTCTATTATCCTCAAAAATTCAAGGTGACAGCTGCCAAACCCCTTTGTCTTGAATGCCCCCATAACAATATCAAAGCTCTTGTTCTTATCTTGTTGACAAAATTTTTCAACTTCTTCATCTCTTAGAAAGAGGTATATATGGGCTTTTACACCAGTCAGAAATTCAATCTTTAGAGGCAGCCTTGCAACATCTTCAATAATATATCGGGGAGAATAGACATGAATATTTCTGAATTCGTCAATATTTTCAAGATACTCAGAGGCAAGCTTACCGACTGCATAGATATCTGATCGACTAAACTTTTCTCTCAATGCCCCTGTAATCGTGGAAAAAGGGATCGTTTTGACGCAAGGTCTAAACGTCCCTTTTTTCGTCCTTTCTCCAATACATAGAAGTTCTGACGCCAATTTATATTCGATGTATCTATTTTTACCCATTCAGCGCCTCCTCATGTCTCATTATCTTGAAATATGATAGAGCCTCATTTATCGTGATCCCTTTAGTGGTTATTAGATGTCTTGCAAGTTCTTTTAAATCATTTTTCATTTCTAACATGCTGACCATTACCAAGAATGAGTTTTTTGTTCTTTCCTCTATCTCAGCTAGCCTGTGCAAGGCGGTGCTTACCCTTTTATCTTCCAATCGCATGTCCTGAAGACAAAAATATTTTTCAAGATTTACTTCCAACTTGGTATGCGGAATAGCATAGATATTTATTGCATTTTTCGGGTTATTCAAAATCTGCCAATGCTCCATGAATGGGTATTTAACATTGGATGTGGTAACGGATAGCCTTATGGGTAAAACAGTTTTTTCTTTTTCCGTAAAGCTTGTAAATTTTGGGAAAAAGTCCTGATGTTTAAAAAGTTTTACGTATTCATGGAGAAGCGGCTTTATTTCGCTATCCTTCTTAATTTTTATACAGAACAAGTTTGGCAGAATAGATTCGTAATTGGTTTCTTCATTGTAATTTTTATGGCTAAGAACCTGTTCTTTAAAGGATTTTAAGAATTTATCGTAATCATGAAGGAACTCTTTTATTATGGAGAAGCCCAAATCTTCCTCAAAGACCCCTTCAAGGTTAAATTCCTTTTTGAACATCTCCTTGAGTAGATTCACCAATTCACCCATATTAAGAGTAATCTTAAAAAAGGCAACACTAACATCTTCCTCCTCTTCCCATGTTGCCAACTTTTTGGCCCTGTCAGCCTCTTCTCTTACCTTGAGACAGCCTTCGCACAGAAATTCCTCTACTGGCTCAATTCCAATAGCATTCGAATATATCTCTCGTGGATACACCTTCCTTGCAGTCGACATCTGGCACATATCGCAAATAATGGCCCTATGACTGGCTTCGTTATCTTCTATGGGGGATATTTCGGAAGGAAGTTGGGGGTATAAATTCCGTTGATAAGGGCCAAAAAGTCCATTATAAATAAGGAGGAATTCTTTATTGCTCAAAACAGTTTCCGCTATAGTTGATTCAAAATAATAATTTGTCTTTAATCGCAATACATCTTCAACCTTTTGTTTAATATCATCAGCTTCATCTGGGACAGTAACAAGCAAAAGCTCTTCCGCTAAGTTGTAAATGATAACTCCTTTTAATTTACTAGCAATTTCCTTTAATATAACTGGAATGTCTTTAATAAGTTTCGTATCCCTTAGTCTAGATAGCTTACCGTGCGTAGTTAGCTTAAGGCGAACCACGGCGACTTTCTTTTTGGCAAACGAATATACAACTTTTCTGTATTCTTTGGGTTCTTCCATCTTAAATGGTATGTCGAGGTAGTCACGGTTTTCTAAAAAGAAAATATACCATAACGCAGTGAGTTCATTATGGGTATGAAGGGAAGCAAAAGGACAATGGCCAGCATCCTCAGACCTGATTAAAAAGTCCTGTTCAAATTTTCTATAAAGTTCTTCAAGATTAGTTGATCCTTTAATTTCTTCTATAACCATGGGATAGCGTGCAAGCTCATTCTTCTCTTGTTTAAGGATATCAATTTCCTTTTTGTTATCTTTCCAAATCCTGAATGTTTTGTAGCACGGACGATATTTAGAAGTGCGGAGTTTCCTTGATATGGTGGCCGCCTTTACATCAGCAAGATGTATGCACAACATTTCTTTATCTAAAGGGAATGGTTTGCAGCTGCTCTTATGAGAACTTGACCAATACCGACTAACACAATGATGTTTAAGAGCCTTTTTAAGGTCTAAATTTATTGAACTAAGCCCATCACAATATTCAGGACAATAATGGATTTTATTATCTCCTGTTAATTTTAAGATGTCATGTAGTTTAGCTACTATGCTTCTATCCATACAAAATCCTTTGTAAGTATTGTTTTTTATATTCCGACATTATTCAGTTTTACACCTCTCAGTGACCATTCCTTTATCAGGCTAAATAGGTTCTAAAATCTCGTACTTCCCAATCTAAACGGTGTTCCTTTCCCCACGTGCACATACTCCCCCCAACTTCTTTAATATCCTCATCCCTGTCTTTTTTATCTCTTCAGCAAACATTCCTCCATTATCAAAATCCTCTGGTCTGAAAGGGAGTGGCTCTATGCGATTATCAATATTTCTCCTCAGTGGCACAATCTTTCTGCGATCTTCAAATCTGTCTCCTGTAAAATCAGGTGAAACCAACGCAACGTCAATATCGCTCCATTCCTTCGCCGTTCCCTTTACAAAAGAGCCAAAGAGGATTGCCTCTCGTATTTCGATGCCGTTCTTTTCCAATTCCTCAATATATCTTTTTACTGTTTCTATGATTAAATCTGTTGCAATAGCCATTCCTTGAACCCATCAATTTTGATTAAAAGTCTTTCTGCTCTAAGGCTTTCTTCCACGGTTTTCGATGTCCGTACCACGTGTCCATGAAACACACCCCTCCTTCGACAGGCTCAGGACGAACGTAAATAATTATCCGTGTATGGTAAGCATATCGAACCATCACGGCGAAGTCTTGTTAGAAGAGAATCGGGTGCTGACAACGGACACGTTTCACGAAAAAAGCCTCTCCCTTATCCTCTTTGCCTTTTCCGGCATAGCTTTGTAAAAGAATTCCATCTGCGCTTCCAGCCACTGAAGCTTTTCCCGCACGGGCTTTTTCCTGTACTCCTCTATTTCTTTTTTGTTTTATAGTAGAGCATTGGTGTATTACTCATCACGCCACTCCTTTTCTATCTTTTTGAGATAAAACACGTCGGCGATGTCCTGTGGTCTGCCAACCTTTTCCTTCATCTCAATGAGATATTTTATAGGCACTACCGGAATAATTGTTTTTTCAGCGTGGATTTCCTCCCTCTCTTCGTAGACAATATCAAAATTGAAGGGCATTTCTACAAAAAGGTCAATATCTGCCGTGGCTCTTTCGATGCCATAAAGATTAACTGCGATTCCACCAACGACCAAATACCGAACCTTTGCTTTATTTAGTGCAGAAAATAGACTTTCAAACTTGATCAAAGCAAACTCCTTTTTCTTTCACCCCGTTGGGGTTGATTATGTGTTACCTTCGTTTCCGCAAAGTTTCAAAGGTTATTAACGATTCTCTTAATTCCGTCTCTTAGTATTGGAACATTGATAATTCATCCTCTTTTTTTGCCACTTTCTTCCCTCTTTGCGTTCTTTGCGTCTTTGCGGTGAATTATTCTACATACCTTTCAATATCTCATACTTCCCCAGCCCAAACGACGTCCCTTTCCCCACATGCACGTACTCACCCAGTTTCAGAAAGGGCATGAATTCTGTTAAATCACCCTCATACGAAACAGCGCCGGTAACTCCGCCCAGTGACATCCATTCTTCCTGCCTGGTTGAATAACGTTTCCAGTCAAACCACTGCGTATCTGATTTTATCTGCTTTACTGCTGATGCCTTTTCGATGAGACCCTTAAAATCTACCTGAAATTTTTCGCCACAATGGAAATAAGAGAGAGAAGAGATGCGGCGTAAGAGGTTCCTTGTGAGGACATGGAATTCAATCTTGTCGGTTATATGGCCATCAAAACGGAGTCGTAAGGGGGTAACCAGTGAAATGGTTATTTTGTTATTATGGTTATTTCCCTGAGGAGTATCTTCTACACCCCCCATTGTCCCCCCTTGATAGGGGGGATTGCACTGATGTTCTCCTTCATAAGGGGCATTCGGCTGAGGTGTTACTTGTTTATGTGTTTCTAGTGTATTCATGCCTATTTGACAGGCGTGTATGATGGGGTAATGATTGGTGAGTGTTTGGGTTTTATTATGGTAAATCTGGACAGCCTCGTTTTCCAAACCAATACCTTCAACTTGAATCAGGTCATATTTACCCCTGCCTTGTCCAATCCCCTGTTTTCCCAGTTCGGTAAAGGTATAAATAAAATAGGGCAAGTAGTCTATGGCATTTCCGATGAGGATCAAGTGAAAGGAAAATGCCTCGCCAGGTTCAAAGGTCTGTGTTTCATCAATCGGGGGTTCGATGACAAATGGGTGTGGTACCTTTGGGTAGAGCCGAAGTATCTCGGTATCTTGCGGGGGTGGGGTTTCAAAGATATACGAGTAGATACATTTCTGTTTCAGGAGGCAGTCATCGCATTCCTTATTTTTGATTACGCATACTACGCGTTTAAAGGCATATCCAAAACCGCCGCGAAAGGCAGAGCCTTTATAGGAAGGGAAGCGTATGTGCTCCTTGGCGCAGACGGTGAACCTGAATCTTGCCAGCCGAAATGTTTCGAGCATATAGACCAGACCAATAGAAATTAGATCACAGCCTCTACAGAGAAATTATAATGAACGATTTTGTCTTAAATATATTATATCTACAGAGAAAATCAACAAGATAATATACCCGAAATCATACTTTTAAGAAAAACCTATTTCGTTTGCCTGACAGAAAGAGACAACGCTTCTATTTGTTCCATAATCTGCCTTGTAACCTCAACAATCCCTTTTTTGGTTGCCTTTTCGTTCGTAGTCTTGAATGTCATAGGTTTGCCGAAGATTATCTTGATCCTGGAAATTTTCGGTATCTTTGCGCCTTTTGGCAACGCCTCATATGTGCCTGAGATAAATGCGGGAATGACGGGCACGCCGCTCTTTATGGCAAGGAAACCGATGCCCGGATTTCCCTCCTGAAGGCGGCCTTCCTCGCTTACTCCTCCTTCAGGGAAGATGCCCAAAACTCCGCTCTTTTTAAGCACCTCAATGCCGCCTTTCAACGCAGATATGTTGGAACCCTCTTCTTTTACACAGATACAATGCAATAATTTAAAAAGCCATTTTCCGCGTCCCTCATAATACAATTCGGTCATCATGAAAGAAATACGCCTTGGAAACATTGATTGAAGCACTATTGGGTCCATATAACTGAAATGATTCGCAGCCACAATAAGAGGTCCTTTGACTGGTATCTTTTCTCTCAGTTCAACCTGGGTGTGAAAAAATATCTTTAATATAAAAACACCTATCGCCTTGAGTACAAAGAAAAAACAGTCATTCAGGAAACCAAGAATATTGAACTTGTTTTGATTGGTCATGGGATTACGCATTTTTGTAAGTTTTTAGAAATGGTGACGAGTGGCGAATGACAAGTGACGCAGAAATCGCCTCCTGTCACACGTCACTTGTCACAGGGTCTTTATTTTTTTTCCATTATTTGGTTGTGGCCCTATGGTATTGAGCTTAATACTTTTCCATGCTACCAGAATACCCATCAGAAAAATTCCCACGCCCAAATACAACATCAATGCCCTGACTGAAATAAAGGTCGTTAATTTGCCGATGAGCAGTACAGGCGTCACCATAGCGGCATTCACAAAGATATCCTTGCAGGCAAAGGTCCTTCCCCGTAATTCGTCGGGGACGATCTTTTGGATATCCGCATTGATAGGCGCCAGGAATGCGCCTCCGGCAATCCCGATAAAGAAGATGATACCTGAAGCTACCATATACGACTGTACCAGAGCGAAGGCCATAATTCCACATGCCATAATCCAAATACTGCCCGTATAAAGGATATTTCTTTTCATCCAATCACCGTACTTACCCACGACAACGGCTCCGACCATGAGACCGCCGCCGAGCAATGTGAAAATCAGCCCCAGAGGAGTTAGAGAAGTAAAACCCCAAATTTTACCGGCGAAGTCGGAGATTGCCACATAAAAGCTGATGCCTACAAGCCAGAAGATTGCGCCGAAGGAAATGAGTATCATGAGCCTTGCGTCGTGATACATGTACTTCATACCTTCTTTGATATCAGATAAAACTACGGTGACACCTTTAATTTCTGGGCGTTCCTTTTCCTTTACGGTCAGCTTCCATATAGCGCCGGCAGAAAAAAGATAGGTAAAGGCGTCAAAATACATGGATGGTTTAAATCCTATCGAATCAAAGACAACACAGCCAATGGCCGTACCGGCCAAAACACTCAACAATGCCGACGAAGAAATGAGGGAATTACCCGCAAGGAGATGCCGCTCTTCAACAATATTGGGTATAATCGAAAACTTTGCCGGAGAAAAGAGACAGGTAAAGATGCCTATGACGAAGATTACGGGGTAGGCGGGTGTAATGTAAGCGGAATCACGGATAATCCATGGAATAGCGCATACCAGAAGAACACGCGCCAGGTCCGAACCGATCAGTATGCTCTTGCGCGACCAGCGATCTGAAAGCACACCTGAAAAGAGACTAAACAGAAAAAAGGGGAGGACGCTCCAGAAGGTGATTTTCGATAACTCTTCCCCGACGTTTCCCCCCTTTTTCATGATCAAACCCAGCAGCGCCATTTGATGGAACCTGTCGCCCAGGGCAGATACAATCTGTCCGATCCAGAGCTTTGAAAAGTTATGATTTCTGAGGACTTCGGTTATCCTGACCGTACGTTCCATGGTTTCGTTCTCAAATGGAATTAAAAATATCACCCTCCCTTAATCCCTCCCCCTGTCCCCCTCTCGGAGGGGGAGAAAGGGGGAGGGAAGGAAAGTCCCTTCGCCCCTTGTGGGAGAGGGTCTGGGTGAGGGGGAGTTTCGTGTAAAACTATAATATCCATTGTCTTTTGTATGGAATTTCCACTTAGAATAACAGTAAAGGATAAGAATGACAAGCGTATTCATGTCACTCTGGGCTAAAGCATTTGCAACTGGGTTTTTTATGCTTCTAAAGTATGAAAGTTGAAGCGAAATTTTCTTGCTAGATAAGCATGCTTTTGATACTATGAAAAACCTTTTATTTGTATTTCGCTTATAAAGAGTTATGCTGTTCAATATATCTTTAGTATCTTTAAAATATAATATGCAAAAGGAGTAGTTTTGATGCCACCTAAGTATGTCTATTTTTTTGGTAATGGTGCTGCCGACGGTAAAGCAGAAATGAAACATCTCCTGGGCGGTAAAGGAGCAAATCTTGCAGAAATGACCAATCTGGGTATTCCCGTTCCTCCAGGATTTACGATAACAACAGAGGTTTGCGATGCATATTATAAGAATAATCAACGATACCCAAAAGGTCTTGCCGAAGAGATGGGACAGAATCTTTCCCGTTTGGAGAAACTTATGGGGGCGAAACTGGGTGATCCAAACAATCCTTTACTGGTTTCTGTTCGAAGTGGCGCCGCAGCATCCATGCCTGGTATGATGGATACGGTTTTAAACCTTGGATTAACTCCTGATGCCGTTAATGGGCTTATTAAGAAAACAGGCAACGAGCGTTTTGTGTGGGATGCGTACCGGCGGTTTATCACCATGTTTGGTGACGTTGTTATGGGTGTGGAACGACACTATTTTGAAGAGATTCTTGATAAATACAAAAAGAAGGCACGAGTAAAAAATGATACAGAACTGACGACCGACCAATTGAAAAAAATTGTGGAAGAGTTTAAGGCTATTTATAAGAAAGAAACCCGCGAAAACTTTCCAAACGATCCAAAAGTACAACTACAGAAGGCAATAGATGCCGTATTTTCCTCCTGGAATAACCCGCGCGCCGTAAAGTATCGGCAACTCTATGAAATAAAAGGGCTTCTTGGAACGGCGGTAAATGTCCAGGCCATGGTCTTCGGAAACATGGGAAATCACTCCGCTACCGGCGTATGTTTTACCAGGAATCCTTCGACGGGCGAGAACAAATTTTACGGAGAATTCCTTATTAATGCCCAGGGTGAGGACGTCGTTGCCGGTATCCGCACTCCCGAACCGATTGTAAATCTGGAGAGGGAAATGCCCGATGTCTATGCGCTGCTTGTCAAATATAAAAATACCCTGGAGAAACATTTCAGAGATGTACAGGACATCGAATTCACAATTCAGGAAAACCGGTTGTTCATGCTGCAAACCAGAAACGGGAAACGTACCACCCAAGCGGCTGTAAAGATTGCGGTGGATATGGTTAAAGAAAGATTGATTGACAAAAAGACTGCGATTTCCCGTATTAATCCCAATGAACTTGACCAGTTGTTACACCCAACTTTTGACCCCAAGGCGAAGAAGGACGTTGTCGCCGTGGGACTTCCGGCCTCACCAGGCGCGGCTACAGGGAAGGTGGTTTTCAGCGCCGAGGATGCAGAAAAGTTAGCGGAAAAGAAAGAAAAGGTAATTCTGGTGAGAAAGGAAACCTCACCTGAAGATATTGGCGGGATGCACGTATCCAGGGGTATCTTAACAACTCGCGGAGGTATGACCTCTCACGCTGCTGTAGTAGCAAGGGGAATGGGTAAGTGCTGTGTTGCAGGGTGCGGTGCGTTACATGTGGATTATAAAAGTCAAACCTTTATGGTGGGCAGCAAGGTAGTAAAAAAGGGGGATTATATCTCAATAGATGGCAGTACCGGCGAAGTAATGTTAGGTCAGGTTACTACCATTGACCCAAGACTCAGCGGAGACTTTGCCGTGCTTATGGAATGGGCTGACGGAATTCGTAAGCTTAAAGTAAGAACGAATGCCGATACCCCGGCGGATGCAAAAAAGGCGCGAGAATTAGGCGCAGAGGGTATCGGGCTTTGCAGGACGGAACACATGTTCTTTGGAGAAAACAGGATTGACTCTGTCCGCCAGATGATCCTTTCCTCGCCGGACGTAAAAAACTTGAAAGCCAAGATCGCCGGTATTGAGAAAGAACTTGCAAAAGCAACAAATAATAAAACGAATGGCATTAAAAAAGAACTCACGCGGGCTAAGAAGGAACTTAAAGAGCCTCTGAGTCTGTACATTTCAGCCCTCAAGAAATTACTCCCCATGCAGCGCCATGATTTCGAGCAGATATTTACAACCATGGATGGACTCCCGGTTACGATACGACTCCTCGATCCGCCTCTTCATGAATTTTTGCCGCAGGAAGAATACAATCAGAAAGAAATGGCAAAACAAATGAAGATCAGCCTTAAAGAGGTGCAGGACAAGGTGTCCGCGCTTCACGAATTGAACCCCATGCTGGGACATCGCGGATGCCGCCTTGGCGTTACCTATCCTGAAATTTACGACATGCAGGTGCAGGCAATCGTCGAAGCTGCCTGCAATGTGAAGAAAAAGGGCGTTACGGTATATCCCGAAATCATGTTACCCATTATTAGCACCGAGCAGGAGTTTGAT
>Ga0209211_10006900_pt1 | contig 16192 bp, 12 predicted proteins | sample RifGroA2_FD_183992 | JGI IMG/M metagenome (GOLD analysis project Ga0209211, IMG submission 183992) | Groundwater microbial communities from Rifle, Colorado, USA - Groundwater A2 (SPAdes) (version 2) | ecosystem: Environmental > Aquatic > Deep subsurface > Groundwater | place: Rifle, Colorado... | reverse complement strand
GAAACGCCTCGCCTCGGCCGCCCGCCGGCCCTACGGAAAGGAGGAGGAGGCGTCCACCGTGCCTGCGAGACGGCTGGTGAGCCGGCTGCAAGGTCCGCTCGCACCCCGCGCGCCGGAGAGCGTGTTGCCCGAGTCGTTCGACGTGGATCTGCGCATCAGCGGGCGGGTGGTTCGGCTCAATGAGACGGACGACGGCTGGCTGCAGATGCTGGTTGCGGACGTCCTTAGCGAGCAGGTGCCGATTGTGATCACGACGGCCACGCAAATCCGTCGAGGCGTTCGGCTGACCGCCATGGAGGAGCTGCGGGAGAACGCCGAGGTGCACGTGACCTACCATTTCGACGCGTTGACTGACCGTCGCTACGCCTCGACCATCGACGTGCCCTGATGGCCGCAGCCACCCGGACTGCTCACCCCCTGACACTCTCCCGCTGGGCAGTGATTCCCCCATAGTCAATTTGATCTGTTATACTCTGTGAGTCCTTCCCGCCTTGTCACAGGGAGGCTCTGCCATGAAAGCTGCCATCGAAACGTTCACACCAAATGACCTCGCCAAGATCCTCAATCTCCACCCGTTTACCGTCACGCGGCTTGCGCGCGAAGGAACAATCCCAGCGTTCAAAGTTGGTGGCGTATGGCGATTCCGGAAAGATGAGTTTGAGCGGTGGATCCAACAGCGGACCAAGCGATCATTGAGAAGAACAGGCAGACAGCAGTTAGCTACGGCAAAGAGCCTGGTGGCTAATGATTCTGGCGCCTGAGAAGGCGGCCACCGGCCGAAGCAAAGTCACGCAGGTTTTCCAATACCTCAAGGCACTCCACAGCCTTCGAAATCCAGTTGTACGACTCATTAGTGACCAACCGTGGTCTCTCTGGTTGAGTGAACTTCCCGATCATCCTTCCATTAAGCGAACAACGGTCCTTACGCGTGATCCTCAACAACCCCCATCGGATAAGGTTGAGGAAACGGTTGCAAAGGCTGAAGACGCTTACGTGCTCAAAGTTAGACGTCCCAAGCTGACGTATTGTCCGGCTCCACCCACAGAAATCGCTGATTGGTTGTCGAAGGGCTGGGAGCAGATTGACGGCTCGGTTCATGTACGGGAATCACGTAATGAAACCGACGCTCAAGGACAGACCGTTATTATCCGATTCGAGGACGATCCAAAACGAGTTGTTGCTCTCGACCAATGGAAGCAACAGCGCGTTGAATGGATCACCAACGAAAAACCAGCTCGTGATGCGCTCAAGAGTTTTGAGGTGCTGTACGAAATATACGGTCAGCTCGAACGTGAAGGGGAGCGTCTTGAGCTTGTGCTCGGAGATGGCATCTTGACGTGGAAGCTCGCTACAGGTGGCATTAACCATCCCGTGCTGCTTCAAAGGCTACAGCTAGAGTTCAATCCCTCCGTGCCAGAGTTTGTTCTGCGCGAGACGGTCGGGTTGCCAGAGCTCTACGCGGCAGTCTTCCTTGACGTGCCAGACATTGATGGAAAAGCGATCGGCAGAATTCAGCAAGAACTGGAAAAGGGGGCTTACCATCCAATCGGTGGGGACGATACGTCTGCTTTCCTGAAGCGACTCGCGGCCCAGCTTTCTCCGAGAGGGCAATTTGTCGCCGAAACCCGTCCACAGGGTTGGAGTGATGACCCGTGTATTGGCCGAGACCCAGTCATCTTTCTCCGTAGCCGCACGCTTGGATTTGCTACGGCACTCGATGCTGTTCTGCAAGATCTGAAGAAACGCGAAGATGTCCCTCGATCGCTCTTCAACGTTGTAGGAATCGACGCTGGTCGCTCACCGGAATCGCTCACCCAGCTACCCGAGTTTACGCTGCCAAACGAGGATGAAGGTATCCTCCTTAGCAAACCAGCCAACGTAGAGCAGCTTGAGATTGCTCGCCAGTTGGACGCCCATGCTTGCGTGCTGGTACAAGGCCCTCCAGGGACTGGCAAGACGCACACAATTGCCAATCTCATTGGGCACCTCCTGTCGAAGGGAAAGACGATTTTGGTAACCAGCCACACAACAAAGGCTCTCCGAGTTCTGCGAGATCAAGTCACTGAGGAATTACGGGCTCTCTGTGTCAACGTGTTGAAGAGCGATGCGGAGAGTCAAAAGCAACTCGAAAGCTCCGTTGAAACGATTGTCGAACGACTATCGGCTGGCAGCGAACGCCTAACCAAGAAGGCCGAACGTCTCGCGAATGAACGGAGAGAACTTCTCAAACTTCTGAAAGGCACGCGGCAACAGCTCTTTGATGCTCGGAGCGATGAGTATCGCAGCATTCTTATAGCTGGAAAGGCCTGCTCTCCTTCTGATGCAGCCAGGTTGGTAGCTGATCGAAAAATGGCCGATAGCTGGATTCCAGGAACTGTAACGTCTGGCGTACCGGCTCCGCTCCCGCCACAAGAATTTTCCGAGCTGTATCGAAGCAATGGCTTAATCAGGGTTGAAGATGAAGCTGAGCTGGATGGTCTTCTTCCAAACATGCAGGAGCTTCTTACCTTTGCGCAATTCGAGCACCTCTGTTTGGAAAAACGAAGGTTAGGCCGAGAGGAACTCGCCTCAAGAGACGATTTATGGACCGGCGCAGTTAGCAGTTCTTCCGTGGGTCGACTTGAGCAATTGTTGGATCGGCTGAAGGGCGCCATTGCGCAACTTGCCCCTGCCGATAGTTGGTTGTTCGCGGTCACGGATGCCGGCCGCACAGGCGCGGAGCACCGTCAAGTATGGGATAACCTGCTCGCATTAGTTGATTCCGCATGTCAACAGGCTGCTCAAGGTGCCGAGTCGATTCTGCAGCACCAGCCCTGTCTTCCTGAACGACCTGCTGCGACTGAGCAAATCCGAATCTTGGAGGAAATCGTCAGTCACCTTAGCAATGGGGCTAAATTGAATTGGTGGACGACGTTGGTACGCGCATCCTGGAAACCGGTTCTTAATAGTGCGAAGGTCGCTTCAGGCTCACCGCGCACCGCAGAACATTTCCGCTCACTGCTCACTGTGGCACAACTGAAGGTAACGAGAGAAGGCCTGGTCGGACGCTGGTACCATCAGGTCGTGAATATCAATGGGCCAGACATTGCCAAAGTCCAGGACCAGCCTGAAGCTGTCGCTTCCAGGCTTCAAGAGCAATGCAAAGATGCGCTGAATTGGTACCACGCAATCTGGATCCAAATTTTGAATCAGCTTACAGAGCTCGGTTTTCGCTGGGAAGCATTCATGAAAGAAGTGCCGCCAGATCTGTCTCCTCAGGGAGAACTTCGTCGCCTGAGAGAAGTTGTTACGAACCGATTGCCTGGACTCTTGGCCGTCCGCCTCAATCAGGCCTATGCGCAAAGGGCAGAAGAGACTCTGGCTCAATTGCGAGAAATTGCAAAGTGGGCGCTGAATAAAAACCCGGCAGCTTCGACTCTCACGAAACTAATCGAAGCCGTCTCTCGCATGGATTCCCAGACCTATCGAGAAGCTTTTGAACGACTTGGGCGGCTGCATCAGTTGAACTCCGCGCTCAGACGACGGAAAGAATTGTTAGGACGGCTGTCGGCTCACGCACCCGAGTGGGCTAATGCCATTGTGGCCCGCATCCACCCACATGATGGATCTCAGGTGCCGGGAGATCCAAACGCCGCTTGGCTGTGGAAGCAGCTCTATGACGAACTCGAGCGGCGGGCTGCCGTATCTATTCCAAAACTGCAGGGCGACGCGGAGCAGCTTACCGCGAAGCTCCAAGAAGTCACTGCTCGGCTCATTGATTCGCTGGCGTGGGCTGCCCAAATCGAGCGCACAAATCTACCTCAGCGGCAGGCCCTGATCGGTTGGCTGCAAACCGTCAAGCGTATTGGCAAAGGTACCGGCCGCCGGGTGCCCGAACTGCAGGCAGAGGCCCGGCGGCTTATGACCGAGTGCCGGACCGCCGTACCAGTGTGGATTATGCCGCTTGCTCGGGTAGCGGAGAGTTTTGACCCCCGTGTTACGAGATTCGACGTGGTGATTATCGATGAGGCCAGTCAAAGTGATGCGATGGCGCTTCTTGCCTTCTACATGGGACGAGAAGTGCTTGTTGTTGGGGACGATCAGCAGGTCAGTCCTGACGCCGTAGGCCAAGATCTCGGCGAAGTGAAACGGCTCATCGATCAGTATCTGGGCGGCATTCCGAATGCGCACTTGTATGATGGCCAAATGTCCATCTACGATCTTGCCAAGGCGTCATTTGGTGGCACCATCTGCCTTCGGGAGCACTTTCGTTGTGCAACGGGCATCATCCAGTTCAGCAACTATCTCTCCTACAATGGCAACATTAAGCCGCTACGGGATACCTCTGCGGTCCTCACTCGCCCGCACACAATTGCCTATCGAGTAGATGGGCAGCTTTCCGGACATCAGGTCAATCAAATTGAAGCTGTGACAGTTGCCTCTCTGGTCGTAGCTGCAACAGAACAACCAGAGTTTAAGAAGAACGACCTAAACCGGTCGACAACGTTTGGCGTCATTTCACTTGTAGGAGACGATCAGGCTAGAGCGATCGAACAGCTATTACGTCGTCGGCTATCACCAGTTGAATACGAAAGACGTCGCATCTTGTGTGGCAATGCCGCGCAGTTCCAAGGTGATGAGCGGGACGTTATGTTCCTCTCCATGGTCGACGCTAGGATGGATGGCCCGTTGGCTCTGCGAGAGGCGCCATTGTTCAAGAAACGATTCAATGTTGCCGCCAGCCGAGCACGTAACCAGATGTGGGTTACCTACTCGCTCAATCCACAGGTCGACTTAAAACCAGGAGACCTGCGACGAAGACTGATCGAACATGCACAGGATCCCTCAGCTATCAATCGGCTGCTTGAACGCGCAGAAGCGAAGGCTGAATCCGAACTTGAGCGGCAAATCATTCGTCGACTCACTACAGCTGGCTATCGTGTGCTTCCTCAAGTTAAAGTCGGCTACTATCGTATCGACTTGGTAATTGAGGGTTCCAATCGTCGGTTAGCGGTCGAGTGCGACGGCGAACGGTTTCATCCAGCCGATAAACTCCAAGAAGACTTGGAGCGCCAAGCAGTGCTTGAACGGTTAGGTTGGGTATTTGAGCGAGTCAGGGGCAGTTTGTTCTTTCGTGACCCGGAGAGAGCGCTTGAACCTGTTTTTGAGAGGCTTCAGCAATTGGGGATTGAACCCAATCTGACCGATGAGGCTGGGACCCGGTCGGATACTTCTAGCGATTTAAGAGAGCGAGTTATCCTTCGGGCTGCTGAGTTGCGCAAGCAGTGGGAGGAAGCTCCGGATGAGCCTGCTGTTTTAGCAGATTCGGACGAATCTGAGGATGATTTTCCCGAGCATTCAACATTAGACGATGGACCGGGCGATCTATTCTCCTTAGCGCAGCCTAATAGTACGGCCAGGACGATTGAAGATATCCCTGCCGAGCACATCCGAGCGTGCCTGCTGAAGGGCTTGCCAGAAACCGGAGAGATAGAAAAGGAAGCGTTCTTGCGCACTATCTGTCGGATGCTTGGCTTTGACCGACTTGGTCAGCGGATCAGGAAGCGCTTGAACCGAATTATTGCCGGTGAGGTCCGCTCTGGAAGACTGGGGACAAACTGGGGTAAGGTCTGGAGGCGTCGAAAGTGAGTCGGCGCTGCCTTTCGGAGTACATGAACTAGCGAAACATGAAGCGGCTTGACGGCGCAGGAAAAATAGGTACCGGTTCTGGCTTCCAAATCGCCCTGCCTAGCTGATCCGGGCTGGCACGTTTGGAATGTCTCCTGAAATCGCACTAAACCCAGAGGTTGCCATGAGCCCCTTCATAGTTACAGCACTGATCAGTGTCTTATGTCTCGCGCTCGGTGCTTTCGCCGCATGGCTTTGGTGTAGCAGTCGAGGGAAAGCGAGTGTCGCCGCTGCCGAGGCTCGAGTCCAGGAAATCCGGGAGCAGCTGGCCACGGATCGAGAAGATTTTTCGGCTCTCAGGACGAAGCTCGAACAAGCGGAAGCAGCAAAGGTTGCTGCGGAGACCCGAGTCGTTGAAATCGAAAAACATCTCACGGAGCAGAAAACGCTCTTGGAGGACGCAAAGACCAAGCTCTCGGATACGTTCAAATCCCTTGCCGCAGAGGCGCTGGCGAAGAACAACACAGGCTTTCTGACGCTGGCTGAAGAGAAGTTCAAGGCACTGAAGAATGATGCACAAGCGGATCTGGCTGCCAGCAAGCAGGCTATTGAAGTACTTGTGGAACCACTCAGCGAAGCGCTTTCGACCTACCAGAAGGAATCGAAGGCGCTTGAGGACAAACGGCTTCAAGAGCTCGGCACGGTGGGTGAACAGCTTCGTTCGTTGGCGGTAGCCCAAACGACATTGCAGCAGGAGACAGCTAAGCTTGTCAATGCGCTCAAATCGCCTCAGGTGCGTGGTCGGTGGGGTGAGATTGCGTTGCGTAAGACGGCAGAGCTTGCGGGGATGTCCGCGCATTGCGATTTTGTGGAGCAAGAAAGCGTGACGACAGAAGGCGGGCGTCTTCGACCTGACATGATTGTGAAACTTCCAGCAGGACGCCAGGTTGTGGTGGATTCAAAAGTCTCGTTAGAAGGTTTTATGCAAGCGTTGGAGGCCAAAACTGACCAAGAGCGCGAAGCGGCTCTTGTGCGACACGCGGCCCAGATCAGTCAGCATGTGGCAAAGCTAGCTGAAAAGGAATACTGGGACCAGTTCTCATCCGCCCCAGAGTTTGTGGTGCTCTTCATCCCAAACGACTCATTCCTTGCAGCGGCTGCTGAAAAGGACCCCAGCCTTGTTGAATCCGCCATTGCTCGCAAGGTGGTGATCGCGACCCCATCGACGTTCATCGCTTTACTCCGTGCGATTGCCTACGGTTGGCGACAAGAGCAACTCACAGAGAATGCCCAACGTATTAGCACCTTGGGGCAGGAACTGTCAGATCGTATGAGCACGTTCGTTGAGCATCTTATCAAGGTAGGAGCAGGATTGAGCGCTGCCGTTGACTCGTACAACGCTGCGGTTGGATCGTTTGAAACCCGTCTGCTTCCCTCTGCCAGAAAATTTAAAGCGCTTGGTGCAGGCGGAAAGCGAGACGTTGACGAGTTGGAACCAATCGATCAAACACCTCGCCTGCTCGCCGAGCCCGACGTTGATCAATCTTGAGAACCCAAGAAATATCTTCTAAAGTAAGTTGAATAAGCCCCGACCTTAATGAGCGAACACGCAATCACACACAAAGACGATGGCTCACTATGCGTTCCAGGCGATGCAGGCTCCTGGGAGGCATGGGTCAGCGCTAGCCGTGTACGCAACTACTGTGTACAGGATCCAATTCTCGACTGGCTCTCCAGATTTGGTGAAGCGAAGGGATTTGTGCTGGATGATAAACAACCAGGCTTCGATCCCAGGACCGACTTCATCAAGTTCATATTCGCGAAAGGGCGGGAGTTCGAAGCGGTAGTCATGCGTTATCTCAATGGCAAGGCGCAGTTGAAAGTCATTGCCGGCGATTACACACAGGTGCGAAGCCTTGAGGCAGCCAAAGCCACCTGGGAAGCCATGGTCAGTGGGACAGAGATTATCTCCCAAGCCGTGCTCTGGAATCCTGAGAACCAGACCTACGGTGCTGCGGATCTCCTGATGCGTAGCGATGTCCTGGAACGGCTCTTTCCTGGGACGATTTCACCGGATCAGCTAACTCAGGCCGCCCCAGATTTACCTAGTGCACGATGGCACTACCGGGTCATCGATGTCAAATTTACGACACTGGATCTGCTGAAAGATGGTGGGCTCGGCACGGAACAATTGGGCTATATGGCGCAGGTATGGCTGTACAACGAAGCTCTAGGAAGACTACAAGGTTACGTGCCGGAGGTTAGCTATCTACTAGGGCGCGGATGGGAGCAGTTGAAGCAGCGAGGCAATAACGCTCTAGAGCGCCTCGGGCGGGTTGAGCGTGGACGCGTTATCTCAACGTGGAAGCAGCCGCTTGGGGATATTGCACTTGGTGCTTGTTCTTGGATGCGTCGGATGCGCGCAGAGGGTCAGATGTGGCAGGTGTTCCCAGCGCCTTCCGTGATGGAGTTGCGGCCCAATATACGCAACATCAATGATCAGCCATGGCATAAGGCTAAGCGGGACATTGCGGAGCAACTGGAAGATTTGACGATTCTTCCACGGGTGTCGGTCCAGGCTCGTGCCGCTGCGATAGCCCAAGGAATAACTACCTGGAGAGATGCTCGGTGTCAGGCGGCTGTGCTTGGCATCAACGGCCCAAAGCTAGCACCAACGTTCGATCAAGTGTTGGCGGCGAATCGAGACACGAGTGGAAGCAGAGTGGTGTTCCCAGAGCGTATCACCGCCAACGAGGAACTGTGGCGGGATTCTGCGGTGGTTGAGTTCTTCGTAGATTTCGAAACCGTCAGCGCTCTTAATGACGATTTCTCGACGTTTCCAGAGAAGGGTGGTGCAGCCCTAATCTTCATGATCGGCTGCGGACACAACGCTGGGACCACCAACCAACCTCAGTGGCAGTTTCGGGTGTTTACCACAAACCATATGACAGAGGCTGAGGAACGACGCATCATCGATGAATGGGTATCGCACATGCGTGAGATCGCTGCGTCAAAAGGAAGCAGTCTTGAGTCGGCTACGACTCGCGTTTTTCACTGGTCGGCTGCCGAGGTGAGCCAATTGGAAACGGCCTACAATTCTGCTCGTGTACGCCATCAGCAGGATGGCTCATGGCCGGTTCTCCCATGGATTGATCTCCTCAACCGAGTGGCCAGGGAGGAACCAGTAACGGTCCGTGGGGCTTTTGGCTTTGGGCTAAAACCGATCGCGAAGGCCATGAAGCAGCACAGTTTGATCGAGACCACATGGGGCGACGGGCCGACCGATGGTCTTGGGGCTATGGTGGGGGCCTGGTCCTGTGAGGCGGAAGCAGCCACACTGGGTGTATCTATGGCTACACTTCCACTGATGAACGAGATCGCAAAGTACAACGAGGTAGACTGCCGGGTCATGATGGAAATTCTGTGCTACTTTCGCCAGCGAATGTAGCCATGGCGAGACTATCGAGTAAGAATCGGAAACGAGCAAATAGTCCCGCCTACCTGATCTTGGCGGTGTACTTGAACCCCCCTTCATTCATTGGCTTTGCAGCTGGAAAGACAGCATGGGAGTCTCCCAAGGCGTTCCTGGCGTTCTTCCTGGCGGTGAAGGACGACGGCTTCAACGGACGGCTGCCGTTTCGCCGCGTCCTCTTATCCGTCACCCCGCAACCCGAACGCGTGGCCCCCCTGTTCCAGCACGCGATCCGCCTTGCCCAATCCGACCGGATCCCGCCGCCGGGCGAGGCGTGCGACTGCTGCCGTTGGTCGCGTGAGGCCGCCCCGTTCGTACAGCAGGAGGGATAGTCCATGGCGCTGACCGCATCGACGATGCTGCCGTTGGGGACGCGTGCCCCGGATTTTCAACTGCCGGATGTGGTCTCCGGCAAGACGGTGTCGCTCGCCACGTGGGCCGGCAAGCCGGCGCTGCTGGTCATGTTTCTCTGCAAACATTGTCCGTATGTCCAACATGTGAAGGAGGGGTTGGCCCGGTTGGGCCAGGACTACGCGCGGCGGATCGGGATGGTGGCGATCAGCTCCAATGACGCCGCCAACTATCCGGATGATTCGCCGGACAACCTGAAGGCGATGGCGAAGGAGGAGGGGTTTGCGTTTGCGCTGTGTTACGACGAAACCCAGGAGACGGCGAAAGCGTATACGGCGGCGTGCACGCCTGATTTTTTCCTGTTCGATGCGGCTCGTCAGCTCGTCTATCGCGGACAGCTCGATGACAGCCGGCCGGGCAACGGCAAGCCGGTCACCGGACGCGATCTGCGCGCGGCCATTGAGGCGGTGCTCGCCGGAGGGGCCGTCAATCCGACGCAACAGCCCAGCGCCGGCTGCAATATTAAGTGGAAGCAGGGCAACGAACCCTCCTACTATCGGTAAAGACGCAGCGTGAGTGGCCAAGTGGCCAGGTGACTAAGTGGCAAACTTTTTCTTGGTCACTAGGCCCCTCAGCCACTTTGCCACTAACGTGGGATGTTTGATGTTATCGTAATTGGGGGCGGGATTATCGGGCTGGCGACGGGGCGAGCTCTCCTCAAACGCTCCCCGAAGACCCGGTTGCTCCTCCTCGAAAAAGAGCCGCAGCTCGCCACCCATCAAACCGGCCGCAACAGCGGGGTGGTCCATTCCGGCATCTATTACCGGCCGGGGTCCTTGAAAGCCCGCCTATGCGTCGAGGGGGGAGGGCGCCTGCTGCAGTTTTGCAAGGAGCGCGGGATTGCCACTCGGCGCGTGGGCAAGGTGATCGTGGCGGTCGAGGAGCGGGAGCTTTCGGCGCTCGCGACCCTGGAGGAGCGGGGGAGGGCCAACGGGGTTGCGGGGCTGACGCGCATCGGTCCGGATCGGCTGCGAGAGCTGGAACCCAACGCCAGGGGGATCGCCGCGCTCCATCTGCCGCATGTGGCCGTGGTCGATTTCGTCCAGATTGCCGGCGCGATGGCCCGGGACATCGAGCAGGCAGGCGGGGTCATTCAGACCTCGACCTGCGTCAGGCGGGTTGCGCGCGCCGACGGATGCTGGCGTCTTGACACCACCCGTCAGGACTGCGCCGGAGCGTTTCTGATCAACTGCGGGGGGTTGCACTCGGATCGGCTGGGACGCTTGGCGGGCGATGGCGTTTCCGTGCGCATCATCCCGTTTCGCGGCGAGTACTTCACCCTCCGGCCCGAGCGCTCGTCACTGGTCAGCGGCCTGATCTATCCCGTGCCCGACCCCGCGCTGCCGTTTCTCGGAGTCCACTTCACCAAAATGCTCGACGGCGAGGTGCACGTCGGGCCGAACGCGGTCTTGGCGACAGCCCGCGAGGGATACCGGCGGGGCGATGTGTCGCTGCGCGACTGCGCGGAGCTCCTCCTCTACCCAGGCTTCTGGAAGATGAGCGCACGCTTCTGGCGCCTCGGCCTGTCTGAGTGGATGCGCAGCGTGAACCCCCGCGCCTTTCTCCGCGCGGCCCAGCGGCTCGTGCCGTCGCTGCGGGCCGAGGATCTTTGCGAGAGCCCTTCGGGCGTGCGGGCCCAGGCGGTTGACCATCAGGGGACGCTGCTCGATGATTTCGCGGTTCACTCATCCCCGCACGCGCTTCACGTCTATAACGCCCCCTCGCCGGCCGCCACCGCAAGCCTGGCGATTGCCGACCAGTTGGTCAGCGAGCTCCCGGTGGGCGAACATCACGTTGCATTCGGCGGCTGATGGGGTATAGTCATTCGTCACAGGAGGCGAGGGGACACGTGAAACGCTATCTGTTGGGAGGCGCGTTGGTGGTGATCGGGGTGGCGGCCGGGTGGCTGATGGCGCGCTCGGGCGCTGCACGAAATACGACGTCCGCACAGTTGAGGCAGATCCTGAACGAGGTGAAGCGCATGCGGGTTGCTGTTGAACGAGCGCCTGCCGCGCCATCCGCAGCCCAAGCCGCCCCGTCGAGAGATCCGCAGGCTGTGTCGGTGTCCATCGAGGGCAGCCCGTCGATGGGCCGAGAGGATGCGCCGCTGACGCTGGTGGGATTCATGGACTACCAGTGCCCGTTCTGCGGGCGGTTCCACACGCAGGCCTTCGAGCAGCTCAAGACCAACTTCATCGACACCGGGCTGCTGCGGTATGTCAACCGGGACCTGCCGCTGCCCTTCCACGAGGACGCCGAGCAGGCCGCCCTGGCGGCCCGCTGCGCCGGCGATCAGGGACGGTACTGGGAGATGCGCGATGCGCTGATGCGTAACCCCGGCAGCCTGAGCGCCGAGGCCATGCGCTCGCACGCCACGGCCCTGTCGCTCGACGTCACGCGTTTCAAAGAGTGCTTGGACAACAAGCCGTACCTGGAGGCCATCTGGAAAGACGCCAGCGACGCGCAGGCGGCCGGCCTGATGGGCACGCCGTCCTTCGTGCTGGGCAAGGCGTCCGGCAATACGGTTGAGGGCATTGCGATCGTCGGCGCGCAGCCCTACCGGAACTTCGAGTCGAAGATCAAGGAGCTGTTAGCGAAGGACTAGCCCCTGCGCGGCCAATCGACGGCAGCCCTGATCGTGTGGATCGCCGCCTCGTCGGCGTGTGTCGCGCAATCCGCGGAGGATGAGGCCATGAGTCTTGCGGTGGCGAGTTCAGCCTTTCAATCCGAAGGCCCGATCCCTTCCGTCTATACGTGCGAGGGGAAGGATCTCTCGCCGCCGCTGTCGTGGACCGACCCGCCGGCCGGCACGAAGAGCTTCGCGCTCATCAGCGACGATCCGGATGCGCCGATGGGCACGTGGGTCCACTGGGTGCTGTACACCCTGCCTCCCGCCACGCGCCAGCTTGCCGAGGCGTTTCCCACCGACGCCAAGCTCCAGGACGGGGCGCGACAGGGCACGACGGACTTTGGACGCGTCGGCTACGGCGGGCCGTGCCCTCCCAGCGGCACGCACCGCTACTTCTTCAAGCTCTACGCGCTGGACGCGATGCTGGACCTGAAGCCCGGCGCCACCAAAGCGGACCTCGAAGCCGCGATGCAAGGCCACATCGTGGCCCGGGCCGAGCTGATGGGAACCTACAAACGTCAAGGACGTTAAGCCCGATGGATGAGGTGACAGGAATCCTGATTTTCACCGGGGCGTTGTTCGCGGGGTTGCTGGCCTTAAGCTGGGCCTGCGGCGACTTCGAGAAGCCTCGACGCTCCCCGTGACCGGCGCGACCGCTCCTCCGGAGTCTTCCCGCCTGAGCGTCGGTGAGCATCTCCAAGAGCTGCGTCATCGGCTTGCGGTGAGCCTGCTCGCCGTCGCGGCGGCCGCGGTGGTCAGCCTGGCGTTTGCCGATCGGCTACTCGCCTGGTTGAAGCGGCCCGCTGAACCGTATCTGACCCGCCTGGCGTTTTTCAGTCCCGCCGAAGGCTTGATGGCCTACCTGAAGGTGACGCTCATCGCGGGTCTCGCGCTGGCGATGCCGGTCGTGCTCTATCAGATGTGGGCGTTTGTCAGGCCGGCTCTGAGTTGGAAGGAACGCGCCTCCGGGATCGCGTTTGTGTGGTGGGGGAGCCTGCTCTTTGCGCTGGGCGGGGCGTTTGCCTACACGGTATGCCTGCCGCTGTTCCTGAAACTCCTGCTCACCGTCGGCGGCGGGGCGTTTGAGCCGGTGATCTCGGTCAACCACTACCTGTCATTCGTGACCGGGGTGATCGTGCTGTGCGGGATCACCTGCGAGCTGCCGCTGGTGGTGGTGATGCTGACGAGGCTCGGCGTGGTCTCACCCGCGTGGTTGCGCCGCATGCGCCCGCTGGCGTGGCTGACGATGCTCATCCTCGCCGCCGTCCTCACACCGACGACGGATGCGGTCAGCTTGATGTTCGTGGCGATTCCCATGGCCCTGCTCTATGAAGCGGGACTCGTCATCGCACGCTGGTTCTCGCGAGGGTGACGGCGAGTCCTCCCCAACAGGCCGCTGCGACCGCGCAGCCGATCCACCCTTCCCACGGCCGGCCGAGGACGAGGGACAGCGGGGCGAGCGTGGTCGTCAGAATCGCGACGGTTCCCAGCCCCCATTGCCACAAGCTTAATCCCCACGCCTCGCGGGCACCCGAGGCGGTCGCCACCGGCTTCCACCACCCCGGCGGACGGACCGCCTCGTAAAAGCGCGCGAGGGTTTCCCGGTCGACGGGGGCGGTCAGCAACGTGGCCGGCACCCAGCAGGCGGCTGTGCCGAGGACCATGAACAGCAGCTCGGTCAGGACGCCGTGCGGCAGGCCGAGCCAGGTCAGCGCGTGGGGACGGATGAGCAGCATCGGCACGCTCACCAGCATGGCGGTCATCTCGCTCCACGGGTTGATCCGCCACCAGAACCACCGCAGCAGATACACCGGGCCGATGCCGGCGCTGACGTTCAAGATCAACGTGAACGCCTGCCCGATGCTGTCGATGGACCACGCGACCCACACCGCCCCGAGGGCCAACCCAAACGGGATCAGACGCGAGACGGCGAGGTAGTGCCGCTCGCTGGCATTGCGATGCGCGAATCGCTTGTAGAAATCATTGACGAGATACGACGAGCCCCAGTTGAGGTGCGTGCTGACGGTGGACAAAAACGCGGCGAAGAACGACGCGAGCATGACGCCCTTCAACCCGGTAGGCAGCAGCATCGTGATCAGCCGGGGATACGCGCGCTCATGGTCGACGAGGGCCGTGCCGTCGGCCAGTTCCAGTTGGGCGTTCGGGATGAGGATGATCGAGGCCAGCGCCGTGAGGATCCACGGCCAGGAGCGCAGGCAGTAGTGCGCGATATTGAACCACAGCACAGACCCCATGGCCTGGCGCTCGTCTTTACAGGAGACCAGCCGCTGCACCAGGATGCCCCCGCCGTCCGTGTTCTTCCACGCCCACCATTGCACGAGGATCAGTCCAAGGAACCAGCCAAACGGCGAGCTCACCCACGACCCTTCGGCGCCTGACGGCCACGGGGGAATCAGGGCCAAGGCCGAGGTGCCGCCGAGCGACTCGCGCAGCGCGGCGAATCCCCCCACGGCGTCGACCGCCGCCCACGCCAGGATGACCGCGCCGACCATGGCCCAGATGAACTGGAACAGATCGGTGACCGCCACCCCCCACAATCCTGATGAGGAGGTATAGAGGGTCGCCAGGATGACGCTGAGCACAATCGCCGTCTCCCGGCCGGCTCCGGTCATTTCTTCCAGGACCTTCCGCAGTCCCGTGACGGGCCACGCGCCGAGCACGTAGCAGTTGTACAGCAGCCCCCAGTAAATCGCCTTGAAGCCGCGCAGCCACGCGGCGGCTTTGCCGCTGTAGCGGCGCTCGACGAACTCCACCTCCGTCATCACGTTGGCGCGCTTCCACAGCTTGGCGAACACGAACACGGCCAGCATCGTGCTGATCGACAGCGCCAAGATCTCCCAGACGCCCCACACCCCTCGCCGCCGCACCATGCCGGTGAGCAAGAGCGGGGTATCGGAGGAAAACGCGGTCGCCGCCATCGAGCTGCCGGCGAGCCACCAGCCCAGTTGCCGGTTCGAGACGAAGTAGGACTCGAGACTTTGTCCGGCTCGTTTCGTGAAGGCCGTGCCCAACGCGACGCTGATGAGGAAGAAGACCCCGACGATGAGCCAATCAATCCAGGTCATCCGAGAGTGACCAAGTGGCCAAGTGGCCGAGCGGCCGAATGAGGAAGGACCGGAGTAAGGGTGCCGAGGAGGCGGGCGCCGGAGGCGCCGGTGGTGCCTGGGAGATGGTTGATGCGGCCTCGGATCGCCTGCCACGCCAGGTAGGCGAAGGCCGCCGGTTCCTTGGCTTGAGGAGGCAGACCGTAGCGGGCGATGGAATGCACCGGGACGGGACGGAGTAGCCGGGCCAGATGCGTCATCAGCGTCCGGTTGAACGCCCCGCCGCCGCTGACGATGACTTCGCGAATCGTCGCCGGAAGAAACCGGCGGTAACTTTCCGCGATATGGTAGGCGGTGAAATAGGTGACGGTGGCCAGGACGTCGATCCCGCGGCTCGTCCCGCCCGTAAGGGCGGGACTCGTCCATCGACGGCCAAAGACGGCGTTGAGGAGCGACTCATGGAACACCTCGGGGCCGGTCGATTTCGGAGGCGCCCGGCGGAAGTAGGGATGCGCCCACAGCCGGCGGATCGCATCCTGATCGATCCGCCCTCGCTGCGCCATGGCGCCGTGGCGGTCATACGACTGCGCGCCGCGCGTGATGCGTCGGACCACGGCGTCGATGAGGCAGTTGCCCGGTCCGGTGTCGAAGGCGACGGGGCTTAAGGTGCGTCCCACGAGGGTGACGTTGGCGATCCCTCCGATATTTTGCAAGGCCCTTGGCATGCCATGCCCGAACCAGGCCTGGTCAAAACATGGCACGAGCGGAGCGCCTTCTCCGCCGGCGGCCAGATCGCGCATCCGGAAGTCCGCGACGACGGGGATGCCGGTCCGCTCCGCGATGACCGCCGGCTCCCCCAGCTGCAGGGTGCAGGGGATGGGATCGCGCGGGCCGTGGTAGACGGTGTGCCCGTGCGAGCCGATGACGGCGACCCGACGAGCCGGCGTGCGGGTGCTGCGCAGCAACCGCAGGGCGGCCTGGGCGAACCATTCACCCAGGAGGATGTTG
>Ga0209211_10006899_pt1 | contig 16193 bp, 13 predicted proteins | sample RifGroA2_FD_183992 | JGI IMG/M metagenome (GOLD analysis project Ga0209211, IMG submission 183992) | Groundwater microbial communities from Rifle, Colorado, USA - Groundwater A2 (SPAdes) (version 2) | ecosystem: Environmental > Aquatic > Deep subsurface > Groundwater | place: Rifle, Colorado... | reverse complement strand
CTTACCTTGAGGGGAAAAAATTGCTCAACGGAAACTATGGCTTCGAAATGGAGATGGCCCAACTTTATTATTACATGCGCGATTACGATAAGATGATCGGTTCCTACCTCGATATCTTAAAACTGAGCGATATGTATTTGCAAAGCGTTCAGAACCAGTTACAAAACGCGGTTTACAACGATATTGATAACAGCCTGAAGGAAAAACTGAAAGAGCACCTGCTGATCCGCATCAATCAATACCCGAACATTGTGGTTTACAGCGAACTATTAATATGGCTGTATATTCAGGATGAGGATTTGGAAGGGGCATTCATTCAAGCCCGGGCCCTTGATTTACGGTTAAAAGAAAATGGTCAGCGATTGATCGCGTTAGCCCGTGTGGCAGCCGACAAAAACAACTTTGATATTGCCATGCAGGCCTATGATTATGTCATTCAGAAAGGCCGTTTTTTGGAGTTTTACTTTGCCGCGCGGGAAGAGATGCTTCAAGTAATGTACCTGCGCATTGTACAAGGTCTCGACAACCATCCGGATGATTATAAAAAACTGGAAAATGCTTTGATTACTGCCTTGCAGGAAATGGGAACCAACATGGAAACCGTAGATATGGTGAAGAACCTGGCTCACCTGCAGGCGTTTTATCTGGGTAAAACAGCCAGTGCCCGGTTTCTGCTCGAAGAAGCTATTGCCATTCCCCGGTTGAGTTTTACAAAATTAGGGGAATTGAAACTAGAGATGGCCGACATTTACCTGCTTGACGGTGAAGTATGGGATGCCACCTTTATTTATGCCCAAATTGAAGAAGATAATAAAGAAAATCCTATCGGTTCCGAGGCCAAATACAGGAAATCGAGGTTGGCCTATTTTATTGGTGATTTTGAATGGGCCCGGGCGCAACTAGATGTACTCAAAGCGAGTACCTCAAAGCTTATTGCCAACGATGCCGCCGATTTAGCACTTTTTATTTACGAAAATACCGGCTGGGATACCGTAGAAACGGCTTTAGAAACTTATGCCCGGGCCGACCTGCTTTTCTATCAGGCCAAAGATTCTTTAGCACTGTTGACACTCGACACGGTGTTATCTGCTTTCAAAGATCATGAATTAGCCGATGATGCCTGGCTTTTGAAGGGGAAAATATTACAAAAAAATCTAAAATACGGACAAGCCATCGAAGCTTACCAATTCATTGTTGATAATTTTGGCCACGACATTTTAGCCGACAATGCCCTTTATGCCATGGCCGAAATTTATGAAAAACAGTTGCACAACAACGAAAAAGCCTTAGACCTGTACAAAAAAATAATGATGGACTATCCTGATAGTATTTTCAAGATTGAATCAAGGAACCGTTTTAGAAAACTTAGAGGTGATAAACTGGCCAATTGAAAACCGGGGCAAAAACAAAATTTAAGTTAAAATTAGGGTTTTTCAAAGTTTCCATTTAAAATATAAAAAATAAGTAAACCTATAAGCCGGATTCTGTCCCCCGAAAGGGTTCTACCATTTATCTGGGATTCCGGTCACCCGGAACCACTATCGGCCTACCCCTCCCAACTTGTTACCAAACAAAACGGGCCGTTTTGCTCTGATTGCTCAGACTTGGGATGTACATGGCCTTTCAGCCCGCCAGAGACACAGCTACATTGGTTACCCAACGTACTGGTGGGCTCTTACCCCACCTTCTCACCCTTATCACGCATAAAGCGTGACGGTTATTTTCTTCTGCCTTACTATACCCTCACGGATATCTTCCCTTTCGGAAGCACGGTGCCCTTTGCTGCCCGGACTTTCCTCTTTCCACTAAATGAAAAGCGATAGAACGGTTTACTTATCGGTGGCAAAGGTACAGGTTCTTCGTGGGTTCACCAACCCTTGACTAAAAATAACTGACCGTTTTTATATTAACAAACTCGTAAAGGCCAAAATTACCAAGCTCCCGCCCATAACCCGATTCGTTGATACCTCCAAAAGGCAACCCTGGTTCCGACTTTAACATACCGTTTACAACCACCATACCAGCCTGCAATTGCCGGCATGCCCATTCTGCTTTTTCAGGGTCTTTGGTCCAAACCGAGGCCCCCAATCCAAACCGGGTATCGTTGGCTAAAGTAATAGCTTCCTCATCGGTTTCAAAAAACCGGACTGAGGCAACGGGTCCAAAAACTTCCTCTGTCCAAACAGGTGATTCCATAGGTACATCATACAAAATGGTGGGCTCGTACACAGTACGCATGTACTCACAAACCTCGCCACCAATGGCACATTTGGCTCCCATGGAAATGCTGGTCTGTACCAGATCTTCCAATTCGTGCAACGCCTTTTCACTTACCAAGGGGCCAATAAATGTTCCGTGATCCAAAGGATTTCCTTTGGTCAGATTTTCAACCAATGATTGAAAATTAGTTAAAAACTCTACCGAAATATTCTCGTGCACAATAAACCGTTTGGCAGCAATACAACTTTGCCCGGCATTCAAGAACCTTGAAAGCAATGCTTCTTGCAATGCCTGAAATAAATCGGCATCATCAAAAATGATAAAAGGATCGCTTCCGCCTAATTCCAACACCGATTTTTTAATGTATTTTCCTGCTAACGAGGCAATATAACTACCTGCCTGGTTGCTGCCTGTAAAAGTGACTCCTTTTACTAAAGCCGAGGCAATCACCTGTTCCACTTGGGCATAATCGATAAAAAGGTTCTGAAAAACCCCTTCGGGAGCTCCCGAATCTTTAAATAGCTGTTCTATGGCCAAGGCACATTGCGGAACATTCGAAGCATGCTTCAATAAAACAGCATTCCCGGTCATGACAGCAGGTGCAGCAAACCGGAACACTTGCCAAAAAGGAAAATTCCAGGGCATAACAGCTAAAACAGTTCCCAGGGGTTCAAAAACCACCCGGCTTAAAGATGCTGAGGATTCCACATCGCGCGAATTGAGGAGTTCAATCCCTTTTTCAGAATAATACCTACAAACCCATGCGCATTTCTCAACCTCACCTTCCGACTGGGTGATGGGTTTCCCCATCTCATTTGAAATGATTCTCCCATAGAATTCCTTGCGCTCTTCCAACAAATCGGCCATCTTCAACAACAATTTAACTCTCACTGTAAAAGAGGATTTTTGCCAGTTCAGAAAGGATTGGTGAGATTGTTCCAATGCCTGAATCAACTCTCCGTTGGTGATGATTGGAAATTCTTTGTCTACTATCCCGGTAAATGGATTTTTAGAAACGTACATATAGTCAAATGTTTTAAAAATTAGCTGGGTTTTTTCAATTAAGCATCTCTACTAAGATTTGTAGCAATGTCTGACAAATTACAGCTGCACTAAGGTAGCTCCATAACCATATTCCCTAAAGGAGGCATCCTGATACGATAATTTGCTTTTCAACCGATCCAGTTCTTTGCGGATCTCCATTTTTAGCACGCCATTACCCACCCCGTGTATAAATACAATTCTCTTGATTCCATTACGCTGGGCTTCATTCAATTGTGTTTTAAAATGGCTCATCTGGATTTCCAGAATCTCGGCATTGGTTAACCCCCTGAAATCGTCCATCAATTCATGGATATGCAAATCCACCTCAATAATTTTAGATTCCTTTTCTTTCGATGATGAAAATACAGGTTTCTCCTCTTTTTGCTCTTTTTTGGTAATAATCTGAATGAGTTCTTTTTGGCTCAGTTCATTTACCGCCGCAGCCAAAGGGCTTTCATTATACACCGAAAAAATCAAAGCCTCTTGATCAAAAAAGTCATTGGCCACGTAGGTTTTTTCCTTAAAAAACTTAACCGGATTGATAGTCAGTTGCTTTACAACCGGATCTTTTACAATAAATTCCCCTTTCCGATAAAAAATCAGATGAAACTGGTATCCGGGAATTTGGTTAATGTTGGCAAAAGCCAAAGTCTCGGTCAATTCTTTGGTATTGGCTTCCAAAACCCCAACCATATTTGAGGTGGACAAGTTATTCTCATCGGTATCGATGATACTATAAAGCACATTGTAATTGCTATCGTTGATCAGATAGACGTCCAAATCACTGTTTCCGGGCCGGCCTTTGGGAACAAATGCAAAATAGATATTAATATTATCTCCGATTGCGTTGTCGTAAGCAACATCGGGGTAAAAAATGTCGGCAGTGTCAACCAAAACTTCTTCTTCACGTACTGTTTTTTTTGTATCCTTTACATCCGGTTCCTGCTTTTTGGATGTTTCATATACTGGGGCCGATTCAATAAAAACCAACTCGCTGGCAGGTGTCGGAACCTCGAACCCAAAATCGTTCATTACCATCACACTCCTCCGGTCGATAATTCTTGAAACCGTTCCACCTCCCACATCATTCAAAAACCGGACTTTATCTCCTACCTGTAACTCCATCTTTCAGATTGTATTAATTTTATTTATAATGACAGGCAAAGTTAATGGATTTCCGCCTTAAAAGCCACTGTTTATATAATATAGCTTTAACCTATAAAATACTTGTTGCCTCGATTTTTGAACAGTAGCAAACAAAAAAATAAATTCCATTTCCCATATTTCACCCGATATATGAAAGGTTCAGGCTCATTTTGGCAAATCTATAAATTTCTGTGATCTAAATTTTTATAAATATTTTGCGTTTGTACATCTGCCACAAAATGAAGTATAATACTGAAAAACGGCCCACATTTCTTAATAAATCATACCATTGCCCGGTATATTGTTTTAACCCACCAATAAAAACATCAGCAATTAAGCCCCAGTCGAAAAGGTGGGAAGCCATGTAGGCAAAAATGGCATTGGCTCCAATAATGATAAAAAACTTACGGCGGGTTTGAATCTTAAAAAAATCGACCACTCCGTAAAAAATTGCCAACAGAATCATACACAGTCCTCCGGAAAAGAAAACAAAGGAGCCGGTCCAAATATGCTTTACAATCGGATGCCAGATATTCATTATTTCGGCCATAACAATCATTCCAATCCCTATCCCGGCTATATACTGTAGTTTTCTCAAATTACTAAGTACCGACTGTAATAAATATCCTGTAAAAACCCCCAACAAGGTTGTGGCACCAAACGTTAAGCTACTCAGAATCCATGTATAGGTAGTCCCATCCTGAAAAGCCCCAAAAACCAATTTATCCAGATAAATAGCAAAATTCCCTTCGGGAGTGATATTTCCGGAACCAAAACCCGGTACCGGAACCAACGATAAAACAATCCAATAACCAGCTACAAGCAGCAAGGCTGAAAGAATCTGCCAGGTTACCTTTAAGTGAAGGATTACAACGGAGGCAATTAAATATCCTGCCGCAATTGCCTGTAACGTATTGCTATAAAATTTAAATTTGCTGAAATCATATGATAATAAATTTCCTTGCACAACCATTCCCAAAATCCAAAGAATGGCCACCCGCTTTATGATATGAATCCATAAATGGGAAACAGATGGGTTTTTGTCCAATCGTTGATGGAACGAAAAAGGCATAGCAACGCCAACAATAAACAAAAAGAGGGGCATAATGATATCGTAAAAATTAAAGCCCAACCATTCCACATGATCCATTTGTTTTGCTAAAAATCCGGTTGCCTGATGGTTTACTGCATAATTTAAACTCACCAACAGATCTGAACCTCCAATTATCCAGAACATATCAAACCCTCGAAGAGCATCAATGGATAATACCCTACCCGATGAAGGCAATCTATTTTGAGATACATGCATCTCATTCATCTTTTTAAAAAAGTTCGTCGTGTTTTTCATATATTCCCCAATTACAATTGTTTTCGCACCATTTTCGGCTTGAAAGTTTTTTAAATGTATTTAAAACCTTTTAGATAATCACCATAACACCTCTAAATTTACTATGTTTTGGGTATAAAGTGTAGTACCCATAGGTTTATCCGATTGAAATATAACCTGACAGAGGTTGGATGGCTACTTGGCAAAAGATGTCACATATACCTAAAACTTTTTTCAAGAAATAAAGAAGGATTTTTTAAATCCTTTTCTTTAAAAACTCAACAACTTTCGTTTTGGTACGACAGAATGCCCTCGGTAGCTAATTTTGTTTACTGATAATTCATTTGTTGATAAAAAACCATTCGCTTTTGGGGGTTTTGTTTAGTTTTGAAAGTTTTTCAGACTTAAATTTATTAGATGTTTCTGATGCAAAAAATTAAAAACATTTCAATCGGGCACTATAATTACCACTTGCCAGACGAACTAATTGCCAAATACCCGCTCCCGAAAAGAGATGGTTCAAAGCTTTTAGTTTATCGGCAAGGAGAAATTACTGAGCGGCAATTTCACGAAATAGAACAGTTGATTCCTCCAAAAAGCCTGATGGTATTCAACAACACCAAAGTAATCCGGGCCAGGCTGGAATTTTTTAAAAATACCGGAGCCCGTATCGAAGTATTTTGCCTGGAGCCCCACCAACCTTCGGACTATTCCCAAGCATTTGCCCAAACCAGCCAATGCCAATGGAGTTGCATTGTGGGTAATGTGAAAAAATGGAAAGAAGGAATTATTGAAAAGAAGGTAAAGATGCCTCAGGGCGAAGTGTCGATAACTGTAAAAAGGCTCTCGACCCTAAACGGCGAACACATTATTGAATTCAAATGGAATAACCCCAATATCACATTTGGCGAATTGTTGGAAAGTCAGGGCAACATTCCGATTCCTCCTTACTTGAACCGCGATGCCGAAGACTCTGATTTAAAAACATACCAGACCATTTATTCCAAAAACGAAGGATCGGTGGCAGCACCCACTGCCGGGTTGCATTTTACAAATGAAGTGCTCAACGCTTTGCAAAAAAGGCAAATCACCTTGCACGAGGTGACTTTACATGTTGGTGCCGGAACCTTTAAACCGGTAAAAAGCAATGAAATCGGGGGCCATCCCATGCACCCGGAACATTTCCTGATTACCACCGAAACCATCCCTATACTTATTAGCCACTTAGGAAAAATTACTGCCGTCGGCACCACCACGGTCAGAACCCTTGAAAGTTTATATTGGCTGGGTGTAAAACTTTTAAGTTCCCAAAATCATCCGAAATTGGAGTTAGGTCAATGGGAGTGTTATGAATTGCCTCAACAGGTTCCTTTGGAAGATGCTTTACTGGCTTTACACGCGAGGGTTTTAGAATCAGGGAATCCCTACGTGATGGCCGCAACCTCTATCATGATTGCTCCAGGATACTCATTCAAAATGGTCGATCGGTTGATCACCAATTTTCATCAACCAAAAAGCACGCTGCTTTTATTGATTGCCGCATTTATTGGTGACGATTGGAAAAACATCTATCAATTTGCACTTGATCACCAATTCCGTTTCTTAAGCTATGGAGACAGCAATTTGCTACTAAGAACTTAGCCCATTTTTGCATTCCATCCGGATAATTTCTTCAAACAATTTGATTTCATTTTCAAGATAAACACCTTATTTCCTATTTCCGCAAGTCACGGGGTGACTAATTGAATAACAATTGTTTGCCTTCTTTGTGTCAAATTGAGTCACCCCGTGACTTTCAACGGTTTACCAGATGATTTGCGGATTTTAGGAAACGACTAAAAGAGCACTGAAAATCGTTTGGTAACTTATGGAAATTAAAAAAGGGCAACCAAATTGCCCCATTTTATAAACATCTTTTTAAAAAGATTAATGAGCAGCTTCGGCGGCTGGTTCTTCAACCACGGCTTCTTCTACTACGGCTGTGTCAACCACTGCTGTTGTGTCGGCCACAACTTCTTCAACCACCTCTTTTACTTCTTCTTTAGCTTCTTTGTTTGCATTCGAGGTACAAGAATACACTCCAACAAATGCCAATGCAGCTAAAGCAAGAACCCAATTTCGTAAATTTTTCATCGACAATTTTTTTATAGGTTATTCACTCATGCCAAATTTAACAATACAATAAATGCCATACAACAGCAAACTGATTTTTTTCAAAAAAAATATTAAGCAACCTTTTTTTTAATATAACATCTAGTTGTTGTAAATATGAAATTAATTAATGAAATTTGTTTATTGTGATTCTAAATCAAAATTTTTAACATTATGAAAAAAGTAGCATTATTTGTTTTAGCATTAGCTGCAGTAGCAACAATTTCCTCTTGTGGAGGAACTAAGGAAGCAACCAAAGGCCGTCAGAAAATAACAATCCCCTGCGCTGATAAAGGTTCTTCAGACGAAACATTTTTTAGGGCAAGCAGTGTGGGAAAAAGCCAGGACATGGCCACTTCACGCGAAAAAGCCCTTTTGTTGACCAAACAACGTTTAGCCTCGTTGATTAGCTCAAAAATCAAATCGGTAACCGAACGTTATGCCAATGAAATGGATGCCGCCGGTGCCAGCGAGTTTTCACAAACTTTCGAAAACATGACCCGCGACGTGGTTAACCAACAGTTGGCCGACATCAAAATCATCTGCGAAGAGACGTATGAAGCCGAAGGTGGAGGTTATGAAACCTTTATGGCTTTAGAAGTTAGTAAAGATGTGATTTACAACGGAATTGACAAAGGTATTTCCAAAAACAAAAAACTGGAAGTAATGTACGACCGCGAGAAATTCCGTGAAAAATTTGACGAAGAAATGAGCAAATTAGACGCTGAAAACTAATCACCAAAAACTTTTCAAAAATCAGCACTTTAGGTGCTGATTTTTTTTTAAGCCTGACTGATTGAAGGTTTCCAATAAAAAAGGTACCTTTAATGCATTAATAACCAATAAATCAGTCCAAATTTAAAAAAACATCCAATGAAAAAACTCCTACTATTTGCGCTACTTGGCAGTTTGTTATTACCAATACAAAGTTTTTCGCAAAAGCGGAAAGTCAAAGAAAGTAGCGAAAAAAAACAACCCGAGTGGGTCAACGGGTTAGTGAAAGATTATATTATTGTTGTTTCCTCAGGACAAACCCTCGAAGATGCCCAACAAAAATGCTTAGCCAAGGTTAAAGAGCAGATAATAAGTTCGGTAGCTGAGAATATCCAGACCAGCAGTGAATATTTCCGTAGTGAAAATATTCAAAACAACAACAGCCAGTTTACTGAAAATTTCCAAACTGCCACAAAAACCAGGGCCGCAGACATACCTTTTATTAAAGGCATCTCATTAACAAATGTTGCAGCTTATTATTGGGAAAAGGTTGAAGAGGGCGATGCGTTGAAGTTTTATTATCACATAAAGTACCCTTTCTCGCAAGCTCAATTAAAAGCACTAATCATTGAATTTGAAAAGGCCGATAAAGCGTTGACAGAACAACTGGAAGGCCTATTGGCCAAAATTGATGAGCTTACAAACATGGAAGAAATGGGGCAAACCGTTAAAGAACTGGAAGCTTTAGCCAATGGTTTTATTGATGTGGATCCCCGCAAGGATAAAGCTAATGTGGGGATTGCCAAATTGAAAGAAATGCTGAAAAACTTCTCAATTGAGACGGTTAACAATACACTTGGTGAAGTGCGGATGACCTTAAAAATTGGCGAAAAAACGGTAAATACCAGTAAAAAACCAAAAGTGCGCTCTAATTGCGCCAAAATAACCGATGTGCGTGCCAAAGGAAATGAGTGGGTGGTTACCTATACTTACGATGAATGTTATGAGGACCCCGCTAATTCTATTGTTGCCGAGTTTTTAAACTCCTATGGAAAAGCTACCAGCACTTTTTACTTCAACATCAACTCCGACAAAATTGATATTTTTGTAAACGACGACATCAACCTTACCGGTGGCTCCGACAGTGGTACCGAGGTGAGCGGAGTTAAATGCCACATCTCGTTAACATCAAAATATGCCACTCCTTTTATGATTGAAAAAGTAATCTTAAATTTTGGCAACGAGGCTCCCATTATTATCGAAAACCTGAACCTCCAATTTACCGGCGAAGGCAAACACGATTTGGACTTTACCATCGACCAGAACCTTTTGAAGGAAACCTATTCATCAAAAAAATATTACCATCGACCAGAACCTTTTGAAGGAAACCTATTCATCAAAAAAATATAGCATGATCAAAGGTTCCATTCAATACAAATCGGTTAAAACAGGTGAAACCAGCATCTACAAGATGTATAATCAGGATATTACCACCAGTTGGTAAATAAATAAACCTATAAACCTAAAAGCCGGGTGATCATCATCCGGCTTTTTTTGTGACAAAATAGTTTTATCACAAAACCCATTCACTGAATAGAATTCGTATTTTCGTCACCAAATTCAAGTTATGGAAAAGATAGCATTTGCCTTAATCCTTTTGACAATGAGCTGCAGTTCAGCACCTCAAAAAACTGAAAAAGTAACCACACAAAACTCAAATACACCCGCTCAACCGGAATCGAACTATGTGACTGATCTGAGAATCACCAACAACCAGGGAATCAAAACGGGTGATGTTATTCAATTAGCATTTATAACTACCAAAGCTTCATTCCCCGATTCCATTAAACTGGCTATGGACGGAATACCGCAACTTACATTAAAACCAACCCAAAACACATTTGATTGGGAAACAAAAAAGGTGAATCCAGGTTTGCACAACATACTTGCAACGTTCTATTGGGAATACCCGGTTCAGGAATCAAAATCGTTACAAGTTGTTTTAAATTCTGATATCATTCCTGAAAAATACACCTATAAAGTAATTAAATCGTGGACACACAACAGCAAGGCCTATACCCAGGGACTTGAATTTTCCAATGGCTTTTTGTACGAGGGAACCGGCCAGTACGGGGAATCGATGCTGTATAAAATTGATGTAACCACGAACGAGATTGTTCAAAGCCTGAACCTCCCCGGTGATGTTTTTGGTGAGGGTATCTCCATTTTTAATGATAAGATTTACCAACTCACCTGGCGGAGCAATGTAGGTTATGTATATGACAAAGACGATTTCAAAAAACTGTTTGAGTTCAATTATCCTACTGAAGGCTGGGGACTGACCAACAACGGGAAAGAACTGATTATGAGCGACGGAAGCGAAAATATCTATTTTCTGGATCCGGAATTTTTTCAGGAAACCCGCAGGATACAAGTATATGACTCCAACGGCCCTCAAAAAAACCTGAATGAATTGGAATGGATTGGAAACGAGATTTTTGCCAATGTATATGGTTCGGATCGGATGATTGCTTTTGACCCAAAAACCGGTAAAATAACGAAAGACATTGATCTTTCCGGTTTGTTAAATCCAAAAGATTGCAAAGGCCCCATTGATGTGCTCAATGGAATTGCCTACAATGCCCCGGCTCAACAACTGGTTGTTACCGGGAAATGGTGGCCTAAGTTTTTCCAGATTGCCTTGATAAAACGATAAAACAGGTCCCAACAAAAAAACCGGGACTGCCATTTTTTGGGCGTATTTAGATACAATAGTCCGTTAAACTTTTTTAATTAGCATTTTATTCATTTATGTAATACGTTGAAATACATAGAAATAGATAGATATTTCCATGTATTTCAAATTCAACGTGTTACAAAATATTTACCGAAGTATCGTAGATGTCCATTTGGGTTTTATTAGCGTTTATTTCTTACTCATTATTCTTCTACGGCTGCATGTAATAAAAACCGACCTGCTATTTGTCATATCAATATTGAGGAATTAGTGCTACATTTGATTGTATTTTTACGATGAATTTGCAAATGACAACATCTATTTACCAATAAGAAGCCAACGGATTTCAACTAGTTACAAACCAATTCAGAATACTTATGCTAACGGAAAAAGATTTAAAATTCATTGCCCGGAAAAGAATCTCTCCCGTGCAAGTTAAACAACAGATAGAGCAGTTCCAAAAGGGCACTCCATTGCTTGAAATCGTGAAACCGGTTACACATAAAGATGGCATCAAGCAACTCACGGAAAAGAAATTACAGGATTATATCCAGTTGTATGAAAAAGAGGGCCAAAAGCTTACCAAAATAAAATTTGTACCCGCCTCGGGGGCTGCAACCCGCATGTTCCGTGAATTATATGGCATCCTTAATACCTATAAAGGTACCGAGGAAGATTACTTAAGGGTGATGGCCGATAATAGCTTCAATTCAGCAAATTATCTCTGCAAACACTTGAAGAGTTTTGCTTTTTATTCCGACCTGGAAGCAGTTCTTGAAAAAAATGGCACTAGTCTGGATGAAATCTCCAAAAAGAAAGACCTGCCTACGTTACTTCAGTTCTTGCTTACCGAAAAAGGTTTGAATTATGGTAACCTACCCAAGGGATTGTTGAAGTTTCACCGCACCGAAACAACCGATCGCACTCCCTTGGAAGAGCATATTATCGAAGGCATGGAATATGCAGCTACAAAGAACAAGGTAAATCTTCATTTCACTGTTTCAGAAAACCATTTGCCACTGTTCAAAGAATTGGCGGCCAAACTCAGTGCAAGTTATTATAAGCAAACAAAATATAAACTTAACATTGCCTTTAGTGTACAAAAGCCCGAAACCGACACATTAACTGTGGATGGAAACAACCAACCTTTGCGTGATGCAGATGGAAATCTGATTTTCCGTCCGGGAGGGCACGGTGCGCTTATTTATAACCTGAACGATTTGAAAGAGGATATCATTTTTATAAAAAACATTGATAACGTAGTTCAGGAACGGTTGAAGCAGGATACCATCCTTTATAAAAAGGCCCTGGCAGGGGTGTTGCTCGAAGTACGTAGCGAAGCTTCTTACCATTATAAAAAGTTAAAAGGGCGGGTTAACGATATCATCCTTAAAGATGCCGAAGATTTTATAACCAAGAAGCTACATATTTCGTTGCCCGAAGAATCCGATTTGTGGGAAAAAGACCAGAAAGTACCCTATTTTTTAGCTATTCTGGATCGGCCTTACCGCGTTTGCGGCATGGTCCGCAACGAAGGGGATTTGGGCGGAGGCCCCTATTGGGTTAGAAACGCCGACGGGTCGCTCTCGCTACAGATTGTTGAAGGCTCACAATTTACCACTGAACAAAAAGTATTGATGCAAAAATCAACGCATTTCAACCCGGTGGATTTGGTCTGCTACATCAAAAATTTTAAAGGGAAAAAGTACGATCTGACCAAATACATTGATAGGAATACCTGCTTCATTTCGTCAAAATCGCTCGATGGGAATGAAATAAAAGCACTGGAACTGCCCGGCCTTTGGAACGGATCTATGGCATTGTGGAATACGGCTTTTGTTGAGGTACCTGTTACCACCTTTAATCCCGTAAAAACCATCAACGATCTGTTACGGGCCGAACATTTGTATGAAAAAGACCTGTTGGCAAATAGCCCTGAATATAAGGTTTTGTAATGAAAAGGCTACCTTGAAATTTTAGACAGCCTTCTTCTATTCTAGAGGATAATAATAACTAGTGTATGTTAAATTAGCGGGTAAATATTGAATTTTCCCCCTCTCCCTTCGGGTTTCTCCCCCAAGGGAGAACTTGCTCCGATTGAGCGGACAAGTCCACGCCATGGCGTGGTGTCCCCAAGTAATAGGCAAAGGGAAAATAAAATTTCTGAATTCCCGACATTGCTAGATTAACATGACACTAGTGTCAAGTGAAGTATGCGTTTGCATCAATTCACCCGATGACTATGGGTGTGAATATTAGGCATAATGCCAAAATTGAAAAGTCACCGGGTGAATATTATTTGACATGACACTTGGTAGGCAATTAAATATTTTTTACGGTGATTTGATTCATATATAAAAGTTCTAATTTTTGCAAATATTATCTCAATCCTTATCTTAGTCGCAATTACAAATACACTTCTAAATTTTGCGATTATGTTTCAATTAATGATTTTAATTTTCGTGTTAGGTTACCTAGCCATAGCACTTGAACATCCGTTAAAGGTTGACAAAGCGGCTCCAGCCTTATTAATAAGTACACTTTTGTGGGTCATATATATTTTGGGTGCCGAAAAAATACTGTCACTTGGGTACAGCAGTACCTGGAATGAGTTTGCCCTCCACCTTTCAGCCGGAATGACCAAAGAAAATACCCACCATTTTATTGTTGAAAAGGAGTTATTACACCACTTGGGCACTTGGGCGAAATATCCGAAATCCTATTCTTTTTATTAGGAGCCATGACCATTGTAGAAATTGTTGACCAACACCATGGGTTCAAGGTAATAACCGATAAAATCCACACTACACAAAAAGTGAAACTGCTTTGGATTCTTAGCTTTCTTACCTTTTTTATGAGTGCCGTACTCGACAATCTAACCACCACCATTGTAATGGTTGCCTTGCTCCGCAAGTTGGTTGCCGATAAACAAACCCGATGGTTTTTTGCCAGCATGATTGTACTTGCTGCCAATGCAGGCGGGGCTTGGTCTCCAATTGGTGATGTAACCACCATTATGCTTTGGATTGGTGGGCAGGTAACCACGGTTCAGATTATTACCCGGTTGATTTTACCCAGCCTTGTTTGTGTAACAGTCCCGCTTATTATTTTAAGCATTACCATGAAAGGGCAAGTAAAACGCCCGTCTGTTGAAGAAGCCGACCATGAAAACTCATCAAAAGGGGTTCAACAATTGATACTCGCGCTTGGTGTGGGAGGTTTGTTATTTGTACCTGTATTTAAAACTGCAACCCATTTGCCACCGTACCTTGGAATGCTTTTCAGCTTAGCTATTCTTTGGATAGTAACCGAGATTGTTCACCGCAACCACGACCACGACATAAAAGATAAGCTACGCCCATCAGCTATTTTCCGAAAAATTGATACCCCAACGGTTTTATTCTTTTTAGGGATATTACTCGCGGTGGCATCGTTACAATCGGCCGGGCATTTATCGTTATTAGCACAAAAGCTCGATAGCGGGTTGGGCAATATTTTCCTTATTGATATTGCTATTGGATTTTTATCATCTATTGTTGACAACGTTCCATTAGTTGCCGGAGCCATGGGAATGTACCCTATTGCCAGCCCCGAAATGATTCAAGTTGCTGCCGATCCCGGATATTTGAGTGCATTTGTACAAGATGGTTTGTTTTGGGAATTTTTGGCTTATACGGCAGGAACCGGGGGCAGCATGCTAATAATTGGTTCTGCGGCTGGTGTGGCAGCCATGGGGTTAGAAAAGATTGACTTTATCTGGTACCTGAAAAAAATATCATGGCTGGCCATGATTGGTTATTTGGCCGGAGCCGGAGTTTATTATTTGCAATCATTGATTTTACATTAACCGGAAATCTTTTAGGATCAACATAAATTTTATTTTCCCTTTTCACAAAAAAACTATTAAAAAAGCCGCAGGAAACCCTCGCGGCTTTTTTAATTAATTTTCTACTAATCTACTGGCAATGTGTATTTTATTTTATCCAGATGTTCGAGTTGAAGTACCTGCATCCTAGACTTTGTCTTGAATCTCCGTCGGCCTGGTTGCCTAATGGTTCGGTAAAAAATCGGCAATAATTCAGAAGGGTTCGCTGTCCATGAGCCTACCAAATCCAAAGAACTCAATGGTTGGTATGAAACGGGGTTTTCCTTTTCCGTTCTCCCTTTCCCTTTTACGATCTATTGCCTATTCCACATCAAATACCAAAAACTCTTTAGAAAATCTCATATTTACAACAAGTCATCCCATTTTCTTTGAAAATAGATGCGTTAGTGCTTCATGTCGGTGGCACATTTAAACAAACACCCATAAATCAGAAAAATAAAATCAAAAACAAACAAATAATGAATTAATACCGACCACTTTTGCCATAATATTGCTATATTGTGGAGATAAACGCAAAAAATTATGAAACACAGGTTATAAGTCAAAAAAATATGAACTTACTTAAAACCGATATAGTGAAAAATACTTTAGATACAATTAAGTCATTTGGAGAATTTGCTATTGTATTATTAACGCTATATGACTCAGGAATGAAATAGTTACATGGTATGAACAATTTGTTTTTTGAAATCTGGTGGAAAGAAATATATATCATTTAACAGAAATGAAGGAATCTGAAAACTTAGCCGGGAAAAGAACTGAAAAGGAGCATCAAAATCAATATGAATAAAATAGCCTGTACAACACTGTACATAAATAAAACTGACGAAAATGAAAATAGGATTGATTGGATTCGGAAAAACCGGGAAAGCAGTTGCTAATGTAATACTACAAAATAAAGAATTTAGTCTAGAATGGGTTCTTAGACGAAGTACACTTTTAGAAAACAGAAGTGTGCCTGAATTTTT
>Ga0209211_10006898_pt1 | contig 16193 bp, 14 predicted proteins | sample RifGroA2_FD_183992 | JGI IMG/M metagenome (GOLD analysis project Ga0209211, IMG submission 183992) | Groundwater microbial communities from Rifle, Colorado, USA - Groundwater A2 (SPAdes) (version 2) | ecosystem: Environmental > Aquatic > Deep subsurface > Groundwater | place: Rifle, Colorado... | reverse complement strand
ATCAGCTCGCGGTTGGCGGCGACCAGCGCCTGCTCGGCTTCGATCTCGGCGACGATGGCTTGCTGGGTGGCGAGGGGTGAGAGCCATAAATAACATGGATGGACAAGATGGACAGGATATTTCTTATATCCTGTTCATCCAGACTTCCACGATGACCTACTCGCTCCCTCCCGGAGCGGAGCAAGACGTTGCCAACGTCTCTCGATTTTTACTGCGAACATGCAGGAACTGCGGTTGCCGAGCGCTTTCTTCAGGAGTTCCGAGCGCGCGGCCAGGTTTCTGGTCGATCATCCCGGCCTCGGCACAACGACGACGAAAGGGCGAAGGATCTTTCCGCTGAAGGTTTTTCCATACTCGGTCGTCTATCGGAATCTCGAAAGCGGTATCCGCATCCTGATGCGTGCGTCATCAGCACAGGAAGCCCGGTTACGCCGGCGGCAGGCGCTAGATATGAAGCTGCCGTGCGTGGTTTCTAGTTAAGCAACACTCTCTCCTCTTTCCCTGTGACTTCACGTACTCGCTGCGTGAGAAATTCGCCCATCGACTGAAGCGTAGCGCCGACAAAACCCCCGGCCCGTTTTCGTGCATCGGCGCAATCACACCTGCACACAGGCACAGCCTTGGTGCGCCCCCGCGCCTGAGTTTCAGTTAACCAACTGATAGAGCGATGATTCCGTTCGCTGGCATCGCTCTTGCTTAAGTGTCGCCTTTGACACAAATTGGAGCGTGGGTATGTTGAGAAGCCAACAAATGAATCTGTCCGACAGCGAGAAGGCATGGCTGCCCTGGTTCGGCCGGATGGGTCGATTGGCGATGGGTTGGGCCTGTTATCTGAACAAATGGCGTTATTCCATACTCGAGGAAATCTTCGAGACGATCGCGACCACGCGGGTGCGCATCCTGACCGAATGGACGGAGCAGCAGTGGTCGTTTCTGTCCGGCATGTCGCAGCAGATCGCGCATGACTGGCCGCGCTTCGACGCGGAGATGCTCGCGGAGAATCTCCGCCTGGCGGGAGATTTCTCGGAACTGTTCGTGATCGATGCCAAGGGCAAGACGCTGCACTCGACCTTCCGGGGCAGAGTGGGGAAAACGGACCTCGATGCCAAGGCGGTCGCGAGGGGGATGGAGCAGAAATTTCTGCATGGCCCCTATATCGATGCGGCGACGCTTGCCATCGGGGCTTCCAGTTCGCGCTTCCATGATGCGGTCACGCTGATGTTCTATCTGCCGCTGCGCAAGGACGGTGTCTTGCTGGGCGCGGTTTGCGGACGCGTGCCGAACGATGTGCTGGGCGACCTGATCCAGCGCGAGGCCGGGCATATCTTCCACGAGTCGGGGGACAACTACCTGTTCATGGTGAGGCCGGGATTCGATAGCTCCATCCAGCCCGGCACGGCGTTGTCCCGTTCGCGTTTCGAAGACGCCACGTTCAGCATGGGCGACAACCTGAAGCAGGGCGTGCGCACGGACTTCGGCGCTGTCTCGGTCAGGAACCATACCGAGTTCGAATTGATGTTCAACGATCCGGCCACCCGTCAGTTGCATCCCGGCGTGCGCGAGACCATCAAGCGCGGCGAGAACACCTTCGTCACTTATCCCGGCTATTCCGACTACCGTCATATTCCGGTGATAGGCAAGGGCATCACCTTCACCCTGCCCGGCTCGACCGATGTCTGGGGCATGATGTGCGAGGCCGACCTCGAAGAAGTGTATCGCTTCCGCACCCTCAATTTCCGGATACTCGCGGTCTACTTGGTCATGGTTGCGGCGTTTGCGGCGATCAGTTTCGGCGTTGCGCTCGCGTTCCAGCCGGGAGCGCTGACCATGGCCGGACTGTGCTGCGCGCTGTTCCTGACCGGCAGCGTCGCGTTGCAGCACTATGCCATCCAGCCGGTCTCCGCGCGCCTGCGCAATATGGTGATGGTGATACGCAACATCGCCGAGGGGCACGGCAATCTGTCGCAGCGTCTGGAGCGGCTGGATGCCAGCCGCGACGAGGCGGGCGTGCTGGCGCAGTGGATCAACAGCCTGATCGACAACATCGACCGCACCGTCGGCAATGTCCGCCATGGCACGAACGAGATGATGAACAACCAGGCGCATATGGACGTGCGCAACAAACAGGCGACGAGCGCGACGAATGAAGTGCTGGTCGCGGTGCAGGACATTCTGCAGGCGCTGGAAAAACAGATGAGCGACATCGACCAGGCGACGCTGACCACCAGCGAGATGCGCGGAGCGATGCAGCAGGCGACGGACCGCACGCAGGTCATCCGCGAGTCGATAGGCCAGTCTTCCTCGACGATACGCTCGCTGAGCGAAAGCACCGAGAAGATCGGCGAGATTGCGCAGGTGATCAACGGTATCGCCGACCAGACCAACCTGCTGGCGCTGAATGCGGCCATCGAGGCGGCGCGGGCGGGCGAGTTCGGGCGCGGCTTCTCGGTGGTCGCGGACGAGGTGCGCAAACTGGCCGAACGCACCAGCGCGGCGACCCACGAGATCAATCAGATGATTTCCGCAGTGCAGGGCAAGGCCCGCGAAGCCGTGGCCATCATGGAGAGCGGCGCGAGCGGAATGGAGGAAGGGCTGCGGCTGGCGGAAGCCTCCGCCTCGGATAACTCCGGATCGCAGGAGATCGTCGAACGCATGTTCGCGACGATACAGCAGATCGCCGCCAGCGCATCCGGCAGCGGCAGCAAGGTGCAGGGAGTGGCCGGGGCCGCCGACCAGATGAGCGCATCGCTGGGCGAGCTGAACTTCGCGATCGCGGGCAGTCGCGAGGCCGCGCAGAAGCTGCGCCTGCTGGTCAACCAGTTCCAGATTACGGATGCCAGGAGCTAGCGCGATGAACAGCCATGACTTCGGCGGGGTAAGCGGCCGGGTGCGCGCAGGCGGCCCGGGCGTCGTCGGCGCGTTCAAGGACTACACCCTTGCCAGCGCCTTTCAGCCCATCTTCAGTCTCTCGCACCGCAACCCGGTGGGCTACGAAGCGCTGTGCCGCGCCAGCGCCGCGGACGGTTCGGCGGTACCGCCGCTCACGCTGTTCGGGCAGCCGTACGGCGAATCCGACGCTGTGCTGCTCGATCGCTTGTGTCGCGCGGTTCATGTCCAGAATTTCGCCGCTTGTGCAGACAAGCAGTCGTGGATATTCCTGAACGTGAATCCGCTGGTCACTGTGGTGGGCAAAAACTACGGCTCGTTCTTCAGCGAGATGCTGGCGCATCACGGCATCGCGCCGAGTCAGGTGGTGATCGAGATACTCGAACAGAACATACGCGACGAGGCTATCCTTTCCGCCGCGGTGAATTACTACAAGGAGCTCGGCTGTCTGGTCGCCATCGACGATTTCGGCGCATCCCACTCCAACTTCGACCGGGTCTGGCATATCCGGCCGGACATCGTGAAATTCGACCGCTCCATTATCGTGCAGGCCGAGGCCGATCGCGTGGTGCGCAAGGCGCTGCCCAGTCTGGTGAGCCTGATACAGGAACTGGATTGCATCGCGCTGATGGAGGGCGTCGAAACGGAACAGCAGGCGCTGATCGCCATCGATTCGAACGTCGATCTGGTGCAGGGTTACTACTTCGGACATCCGCAAGCCGCGCTGGTCGATCCGTCGGATCAGGACGACAGGCTGGCGCAGCTATGCGGCAAGCACGCCGAATTTTCCGCCAGGAACACCGCGCGCTATCGCGAGACGGTGGGCCGCTGTCTGGCCGAATTCAAGGCGATGCTGCGTCGCATCAAGGCCGGATACGCAACGAACGAGGAAGCCTGCGCCCAATTGCTGATGCTGCCCGAGGTGATGCGTATCTACTTTCTCGACGAGGGTGGACGCCAGATCGGCAGCAATGTCACCGGTGGGCAGGCCGACGAAATTGCCGATCCGCGCTATAAAGCCCTGGCCGAAGCGACCGATGCGAACTGGTCGCGCCGCGATTATTTCAAGCAGGCCATGCTGCATCCCGGGGAGATACAGGTCACCCGCCCTTACCGTTCGCTGGCCGGCAAGACCCAATGCATCACGCTTTCCGTGCTGGTCGATACTCACGCCGGGAAACGGGTTGCCTGCCTGGACCTGGATTGCTCGTGATCTTTCCCTGACGAACACCGGTAGGAGCACGGCGCGCCGTGCCCCTACAGCCCGCGTAAAGCGCACACCGTAGGGCGTGAGGTTTCCTTGCCGCGTCATACCGAAGCCAAAAAATTGCATGGATGTTGCGCAGTCCGTTGAGAGAATAACCGTATCGTAGGGCGGAAAAGCGCAGCGCCTTCCGCCGCATGGAGAGAAATCGAAAACCACATTCGGCGGATAACGCCTGCGGCTCATCCGCCCTACGCGAACTGGACTGCTCGTGACAGCGGCTATCCCGCGAATGAATCCGGCATGCTGCTGCGCGAAAATCCGCTGCGGGAGAAGTCGCGGTCGGTCGACATGAAGCGCGACAGCGCCGACTGCGTGGACATGCTGAAGCCGCGATACAGGTCGACGTCGTAGTCGGACATGCGGATCACGTGGGCGGCGTTGCCGAGCTCGCGGATGAACTCGTCCCAGTTGGAGTAACGTTCGTCCCGGTGTTTCTTTAATGCGCGGTCGATCACGGCGATCAGCGCCGGCGGCAGGCCCTGCCGGTATTTGCCTATAGGTGTGATCGGGAAATTCAGGATCGCGATGCGCGCGTCGAATTCGCTGTCGGCCTCGAAGGTGTGTCTGCCACTCAGCAGGCGGTACAGAACCGCGCCCAGCGAGTAGATGTCGGCGCGTTCGTCCAGCGATTCGCCGTCCAGCTGTTCCGGCGACATGTAGGCGAGGCTGCCGGCAACCATCTCGCCGCTGGTTCCGGTCGATATCGCGCAGCCGAAATCGGTCAGCTTGGCCTGGCCGTTGGGCATCATGATGATGTTTTCGGGCTTCACATCGCGGTGCACCACGCCTTGCGTGGCGATGTACTGCAACGCGCGGGCGGTCTGCTCGACGACCGAGATCACGGTATTCACCGGCAGCAGCGTGTCGCCGTGCTGATGCCGATCCAGCGGCACGCCCTTGACGTATTCCATCACCACATAGGGGCCGCTCCTGTCGTCCAGATGCGCGGAGAGCAGGCGCACGATGTTCTTGTGCTGCAGCTTGCCGACCAGCGCGACCTCATTCGCCATCAGTTTGCGGTAGGGCTCGGACTGGCAGGTCTTGCGCAGCTGCTTGAGTGCGACCGTGACGAACTTCTTCTCTTCGAGGGCCAGAAAGACGTCCGAGCTCGCGCCGGTGCCGATCTGCTCGACAATGGAGTAGTTGCCTATGTGGGTTGGTGCGGAAGGAATGGCCATCCGGAAAATTCAGCGAATTGGAACGGGTATCCGACAAGACCAGGCGCAAAAGATTCCATGGGCTGCGATTTGCCCGTGAACGGAAAGTCCATACCTGCCGTTTCACTCGACAGAATCGCCGGGAATTATTGCGGATAATTTGTCTCCTCTATTACCCTGCGTCCGCCCTGTCCCTCGTTGTAAACTATCAGCCCGTACCTTTAGCACCCCACGATGAACTGCCGCCCCCTCTGCGCCGCCTGCTGTATCGCCCCCTCCATCACCTCGCCGCTGCCGGGCATGCCGCGGGGCAAGCCCGCCGGAATCCCTTGCGTGCAACTGGATAACGAACTGCGTTGCGCCGCGTTCAGCAAACCCGAGCGTCCGGCGTTCTGCGGAGGGCTGCAGCCCTCCGCAGAGATGTGCGGCGACTCGCGTACATATGCAATGGCATGGCTAACACAACTGGAACAGGCGACGAAGCCGGTATAATCGCGCCATGCAACGCCTCCGCTCCTCTTCCGCCGCAATCAACGCCGACACCCCCTGCACCGGGCATTGCTCCACCGCGCTGGGCGACGACGTGTGCCGCAGCTGCCTGCGCACCTTCGACGAGATCACGCGCTGGGTGGAGATGAACGACGACGAACGGTGCGCGGTGAACCTGCGCATCGCGACTTTACCAACCACTGGATCCCCGCGTTCGCGGGAATGACGAATCTCATGGACATCGCACTACTGCTCAAGGCCGCCATCCTCGGCGTGGTCGAAGGACTGACTGAATTCCTGCCGATCTCCTCGACCGGCCACCTGATCATCCTCGGCGATCTGCTCGGTTACAACGATGAGACCAGCAAGGTGTTCAAGATCGTGATCCAGCTCGCGGCGATCCTCGCGGTGTGCTGGGATTACCGCGAGCGCCTGAAGAAGATGGCGCGCGGGCTGACCAGCGAACCGGCCGAACAGCGTTTCGTGAGCCTGATCTTCATCGCCTTCCTGCCGGCGGCGGTGCTGGGGCTGATGTTCCATTCGACGATCAAGGCGCTGCTGTTCAACCCGATCACCGTTGCCACTGCGCTGATCGTCGGCGGCTTCATCATCCTGTACGTGGAGAAACGCGCCTACCATCCGCGCATCAATTCGGTGGACGAGATGCGCTGGCAAGATGCGCTCAAGGTCGGCTTCGCGCAGGCCGTCGCGATGATCCCCGGCACCTCGCGCTCGGGCGCGACCATCATGGGCGGGCTGATCTTCGGCCTCTCGCGCAAGACGGCGGCGGAGTTCTCGTTCTTCCTCGCGATCCCGACGATGTTCGCCGCGACGGCCTACGACCTGTACAAGAACTGGGCGCTGCTGCGCATCGAAGACCTGCCGGTGTTCGCGGTCGGCTTCGTCGCCTCCTTCGTCGCCGCGATGTGGGCGGTGAAGAGCTTCATCAAGTTCATCTCCAACCACACCTTCGTGGTGTTCGCCTGGTACCGCATCGTGTTCGGCGTGATCGTGCTGCTCACCGCTTACACCGGCGCGGTGAGCTGGTCGCACCCATAAAAAAACCGCCGGGGTCACCGGCGGCTTTTCATTTCAACATCAAACAACGGCTATCAGAATCCGACGTTCGCCTTCAGCCACAGGTTGCGGCCCACTTCGTTGATACGCGTAGCGGTAGTAAAGCCGGGCACCGGGCTCCCGCGGCGGCTGATGTGCTCGGCATAGGTCTTGTCGAACAGATTGTCGACGCCGAAGCTGAGCTGCGCGTCCTTGCCGAGGCGATAAGCGCCGTTCAGGGAGAACACGCCGAAGCCACCGGTGCGCCCAATGTCCTGACCGACGATGTTGCCCTGATTCGCCGTGAAACGGGTCTGCTCGGCAGCCATGCGTAACAGCCCCCCCGCCGTCCATGTGCCGTTATCGTAGGTCGCACCGAAGCGCGCTTCCAGCGGCGGCATCTGTCCGAGCGCAACGCCGTCGGTGTCGTTCGTGCCCTGCACATAGGCCAGACTGCCGTCCAGCCTCCAGCCGTCCGCCAATTGGTACGCAACCCCCGCTTCCGCTCCCCAAGTCGTGGCAATAACGTTACGGGTAACAGTAATAGTACGATTCGGACCTGTCTTGGCAACACCCGACTCGATCAGGATGAAGTCGTTGATCTTGCTATAGAAACCAGAAACAGAAGCTGACCATTGCCCGAACTTGTAGATCGTGCCGATATCAAGTTGGGTGGTTTTTTCCGGGTTGGTGTTGAAGGCGCTGGTCGTAGTCGAACTCTCCTTGTTAGCGGAAATCAGCTCCCAGTAGTCCGGAAACCGCTCGGTGTGACCGATACCGGCAAATACGGTAGCGGGCACATCGGCAAGGTCGCGCTCGTAACGGGCGAAGCCGCTGGTCAACGTCTTGTCGCGGCTCTGACCGGCGGTCGGATTTGCAACGATATACGCCACGTTATTCGCATCGCGCGCCATCAGCATGGCTGCTCGCCTGTCCTCGGCATGCCAGCTATCAACGCGCAAGCCGCCAATGACCCGCGCGCTATCATCCACGTCGCGCGTCATCTCGCCGAACAGTCCATAATTACGGAAATTTGCATCCTCCGTTCTCGCCTTATTTTCATATGGGCCAGTCGTCGCAGTCACTGCGACCAGTTGATTCATGGTTGAACGCAGCGTGTGCTTATTGCTTTGATAATCTACGCCAAGCTTGGCGCGAGTGACATCATTCAAATCCAACCCCAGCATCGCACGCCCGCCAGTAGTTTGGCGATCCGGATTGCTGACCATCCTCATCCCTGTCTGGGTCCGCAAACTGTAGTTGTCCATCACGTGATCGACGTAGTTGTAATAGAGTTGCGCCTCGACGCTGTCCAGCGTACCTCCCATACGCCTCTTGTCGAACTTCACGCCGACGTTGTCGCGGGCGAACTTCACGCCATCCATCGTGCGGTCGGCATAAGCTGCCTTGCCATCGCTCTTGGCCCCGGTCAACTCGATGCGGGTATTGTCGTCCGGGGTGTAACCGAATACTGCGTTGGCGCTCCAACGGCTGTACGCCGAATGCACCGCCTGACCATTACCGTCCTTGTAATCGTTTGCTTCGGAACGAGTCAAGATGCCCTGTGCATACGCCTGATTACTGCCAGTACGCACATCAAACATTTCGTCGTTACGACCGAAGCTGCCCAGCGTCAGCGAACCTTCAACACGCATTCCGGCCTGGTCGGCGCGGTTGATATCGCGCTCAAACAACACTGTGCCAGCCGAGTTGCCCGGACCATACAACACGGTTTGCGGGCCCTTCAGCACAGTGATCTTGTCGTAGGAAGATGGAAATACATAGGCCGTAGGCGGATCCATCCGGTTGCCACAGCCACCCAGGATCTGCTCGCCATCGAGCAGGATATTCAAGCGCGAACCCGCCATGCCGCGCAGCACTGGGTCGCCGTCCGTGCCGCCTTTGCGGACCACGTTGAAGCCGGGGATCGTCTTCAGATAATCGGCGCCGTCATGCGCCGGCACCGGCTGGCGCGGCTTGCGCGGGTCGGTCTGCACGACCAGCGGCTGCTCCATCGCCGGCGCGGTGACCACAACCTCATCCAAAATTGCCGTCTCGGCGGCGTAAGCGTTAGGTGCTGCGGCCAGCGCCACGCACAGGGTTATACGTTTGAATTGCATCGCTCTGTCTCCCAATTGAAAAGCGACGCGATTATCGGCACGGGACGCCCGCCTGGGAATGCGTCAAATTGCCGCACCCCCTGTATTTGCGGGCTTTGCACTATATGCGCCGAGCAAAAATGTCATCGCGGTGTCATAATTGCGCAACATAATCACCCACCCGGAGACACTCACATGACAAGAATGGTGCAATGCGTAAAACTCGGGCGCGAAGCCGAAGGACTGGAGCGCCTGCCCTACCCCGGCCCGCTCGGGCAACGGATATTCGACAGCGTTTCCAAGGAAGCCTGGCAAAGCTGGATCAAATTTCAAACCATGCTGGTGAACGAGAACCGTCTGAATCTCGCCGACGCTCAGGCGCGAAAATATCTCGCGAGCCAGATGGAAAACTATTTCTTCGGTGCGGAAACAACGATGCCCGAGGGTTATACGCCGCCGAAGAACTAGGCGATCTGCCGCCGCTCCGGCGACAGTACAGGGAGATTCGTTTGGCCAAGAAATACGCTACACAACAATTCCTGAACCGCGAACTCGGGCAACTCGAATTCAACCGGCGCGTGCTCGCCCAGGCAGAAGATGCCTGCGTTCCTCTGCTGGAACGTCTGAAATACCTGTGCATCGTCAGCAGCAACCTCGATGAATTCTTCGAGATTCGCGTCGCCGGCCTGATGGAGCAAGTCAAACTCGGCAGTCTCGCCGTCAGCGTAGACGGCATGACCGCCGCCCAGACGCTGAAGCTGGTGCGCGAACAGGCGCACCAGCTGATCGAGCGCCAGTACCAGCTGTTCAACACCGACATCACCCCCGCGCTCGCCGCGCAGGGCATCAAGTTCATCCGCCGCACCCACTGGAACGAGGCGCAGCAAACCTGGGTCAGGGATTTCTTCTTCCGTGAGGTAATGCCGGTATTGACGCCGATCGGCCTCGATCCGGCACATCCCTTCCCGCGCGTACTCAACAAAAGCCTGAACTTCGCCGTCGAACTGCAAGGCAAGGACGCCTTCGGCCGCAACTCGGCGCGCGCGATCGTGCAGGCGCCACGGGTGCTACCGCGCACCATCCTGATGCCGCCGGAAATCAGCGGCTGCCCGCATGGCTTCGTGTTCCTGTCCTCCATCCTGCATGCCCATGTCGGTGAGCTGTTCGCCGGCATGGAGGTGCTGGGCTGCTACCAGTTCCGTGTCACCCGCAACAGCGACCTGTTCGTCGACGAGGAAGAGGTCAAGAACCTGCGCCTCAGCCTGCAGGGCGAACTGCCGCAGCGCCACTTCGGCGACGCGGTACGGCTGGAAATTGCCGACAACTGCTCGCCGCAGGTCACCGAACTGCTGCTCAAGGAATTCGCGCTCGCACCCGAGGATCTATGCCGCGTGCATGGCCCGGTCAATCTGGTGCGGTTAATGGAAATCCCCGGCCTGGTGGAACGTGCCGACCTCAAATTTCCGCCGTTCATTCCCAGCATCCCGAACATGCTGCAGAAGAAGGGCGCGGACATGTTCAAGGCGATTCGCAAGAGCGATGTGCTGCTGCATCACCCCTTCCAGTCATTCAAGCCGGTAGTCGATTTCATTCAGCAGGCGGCCAGCGACCCCGATGTGGTCGCAATCAAGCAGACCGTGTACCGCACCGGCGCCGACTCGGCACTGATGGAGGCGCTGATCGGCGCCGCGCAACGCGGCAAGGAAGTCACCGTAGTGGTGGAATTGCTGGCGCGCTTCGACGAAGAGGCCAATATCAATTGGGCGAACCGCCTGGAAGAAGTCGGCGCGCATGTGGTGTACGGCGTGGTCGGCCACAAGACCCACGCCAAAATGCTGATGGTGGTGCGCCGCGAAGACGGCAAATTGCGCCGCTACGTGCATCTCGGCACCGGCAATTACCATCCGCGCACCGCACGACTGTATACCGACTTCGGCCTGTTCACCGCGAACGAAGAAATCTGCGCCGACGCCAACGAGGTGTTCAGCCAGCTCACCAGCCTCGGCAAAGCGCGCCAACTGAACCACCTGTGGCAATCGCCGTTCACGCTGCACAGCCAGGTGCTGGCTGCAATCCACAACGAAACCTCCCTCGCCAAGGCCGGCAAACGCGCCCAGATCATTGCCAAGATGAATGCCCTGCTGGAGCCGGAAATCATCGTCGCGCTATACGAGGCTTCGCAGGCCGGCGTGAAAGTGGACCTGATCGTGCGCGGGGTGTGCGCGCTACGCCCCGGCGTCAAGGGACTGTCGGAAAACATCCGCGTCCGCTCGGTGATCGGTCGTTTCCTCGAGCACTCGCGCATCTTCTATTTCCGCAACGACCTGAAACACGACGTGTATCTCGCCAGTGCGGACTGGATGGATCGCAACTTCTTCCGCCGCATCGAAGTCGGCTTCCCCCTGCTCGACAAGAAGCTGAAGAAACGCGTGATCGAAGAAGGCCTGAAGGTTTACCTGCAGGACAATTGCCAGGCTTGGGAAATGGACGGCAATGGCCAGTACCAGCGCAAAAATTCGCGCCGCAGCACCCCGCGATGCGCTCAACGCGAGTTGCTCGAACAACTGAGCAACTCGCCGAGTAAGCCGGGCGCTTAGTGTTTCTTCGGTCGGCCGGTCTTGATCTTTTCCAGTCCGGCCAGCTCGGCCTTCAGCTGGGCGGGACTCATTGCGATAAGCGCCTTCAGCCCGGCACGCAACACTTCGCTTTTCTTCATCGCAATCCCGTTCTCAAGCGCTGCTTCCTTGATCTCGGCGATCTTCAGATATTCGTCCTGAGGCATCGTAAAGCTGTCGCGTACCACTTTGACCTTGGATTCCTTCATCTTGGGTTCCTTCTTCGGCTTCTTCGCCGCAGCTTCGGGGCGACTCACTTTTGCCACGGGTTTTGCGACCGGCTTCGCCGCGGGTGATGCCGCCTTCTTCACGGGAGCCTTCTTTGCCGGCGTCGGTGCAATGTTTGTTTCGGTCTTTTTGGTTGTCATGTCATATGCTCCAGAGTAAAGTGACGAAAACAGTGTATACGGTATTGCCGCTTTGGCAAATCGTAATATTCGGGAGATCTAAATGGACCTGATCCTGTGGCGACATGCGGAAGCGGAGGACGGAGTCCCCGACCTTGACCGCGAATTGACCCCCAGAGGTGTCAAACAGGCCGAGAAGGTAGCCGCCTTCCTGCGCCAGCATCTGCCGAAAGACACCCGCATTCTGGTCAGCCCCGCCATCCGCGCCCGTCAGACTATCTCCCCACTCACCGAACACTACACCCTCGCCCCCACCATCGCCCCCGGCGCATCCGCGCAGGCGATATTGCAGGCCGCGCGCTGGCCGGACGCCGGGGACACGGTACTGATCGTAGGTCACCAGCCGACGCTGGGCGAGGTCGCCGCGCAACTGCTGGGCAGCCGCGGCTCGCTGAGCATCAAGAAGGGCGGGCTGTGGTGGTTCAGCCACCGCGAGCGCGAAGGCATGGCGCAGATCACGTTGCGCCTGGCCATCACCCCGGATTTTTTGTAAGGAGGACATCATGTTCGAATCCGCAGAACTCGGTCACAAGATAGACAAAGCCACCTACGATGCAGAGGTGCCCAAGCTGCGCGAGGCCCTGCTCGACGTGCAGATGGACCTGGCCAAACTGGCCAAATTCCCGGTCATCATCCTGATCGGCGGCGTCGACGGCGCCGGACGCGGCGAGATCGTCAACCTGCTCAACGAATGGCTGGACCCGCGCTTCGTGCAGACCCACGGCATGGGCGAACCCTCCGACGAGGAGATGGACCGGCCGATGATGTGGCGCTTCTGGCGCGCGCTGCCGCCCAAGGGCCGAATAGGCGTGTTCCTCGGCTCCTGGTACACCTGGCCGGTGCTCAACCGGGTGATGGGCCGCACCAAGACCGCCGATCTCGACCAGAGCCTGGAACGCGCGAAGCGCATGGAAACGATGCTGGTGGACGAAGGCGCGCTGGTGCTGAAATTCTGGATGCACCTGTCCAAGGAAAAACAGGAGAAGCGCCTGAAAATCCTGGAGAAAGACCCGAAGACGCGCTGGCGCGTCACCGAGCGCGACTGGGAACACTACATGCTGTACGACAAGTTCCTGGTGGTGAACGAACGCGTGATCAGGCATACCAGCACCGCCCAGGCGCCGTGGACCATAGTCGAGGGCTACGACCCGCGCTACCGCGGCCTGACGATAGGCAAGACCATACTCGACGCGATACGCAAGCGCGTGGACGAAGCCGGCAAGAAGAAGGCCGCCGAAATTTCCGCGCCGCCGCCGCTGCCGTCGATCGATCAGCTCAATGTGCTGAAGACACTGGACCTGACTCAGAAGGTCGACAAGAAGAGTTTCGAAACCGAACTGGAGAAATACCAGGGCAAGCTGGCGATGCTGACCCGCGACCCGAGATTCCGCGACATCACCGTCGTCGTGCTGTTCGAGGGCAACGATGCCGCCGGCAAGGGCGGCGCGATCCGCCGCATCACCAGCGCGCTGGATGCGCGCCAGTACAACATCGTGCCTATCGCCGCACCGACCGAGGAAGAGCGCGCCCAGCCCTACCAGTGGCGCTTCTGGCGGCACATCCCGCGCCGCGGCCGACTGACGATCTTCGACCGCTCATGGTACGGCCGGGTGCTGGTCGAGCGCGTCGAGGGCTACTGCTCGGAGGGCGACTGGATGCGCGCCTACAGCGAGATCAATGACTTCGAATCGCAACTGAATCGCCACAAGATCATCGTCGTGAAGTTCTGGCTCGCGATCAGCAAGGAAGAACAGCTGCGCCGCTTCAAGGAACGCGAGAAGATCGGCTTCAAGCGCTTCAAGATCACCGAGGAAGACTGGCGCAACCGCGAGAAATGGGACGCCTACGAACGCGCGGTATGCGACATGGTAGACCGCACCAGCACCGAGATCGCGCCGTGGACGCTGGTCGAAGCCAACGACAAGAACTTCGCGCGCATCAAGATCCTGGAAACGCTGAGCCAGCGCATCGAGGCCGCACTGGGCATCAGCAAGGACAACAACAAGAAGAAAAAATGAGAACCGCTGGTGCAGTCCCGCATTCTGTCCGGAACTTATGCCAACGGAATGCTGCCTTGGTAGGGTGGGCTCTGCCCACCATGTCGGGCGGAGCCCGACCTACATAGACTTGCTCATAAGTATCACCAAGAGCGCAACTCTACGCTAGTGCAGGCTGCGGATAGCCTGCACCAGCACATACGGTCTGGCCACCACCGCCCATACGTCGGCATCCGCCTCGAACCACGCCAGCGCCTGCGCATCGGAAACGCGAGCGATCTGCCCCGACTCCAGCCATTGCGCCACCTGCGCCTTGTTGTCTCTGGATATCTGCGCCGCCACCTCGACGAGGTCGAGACCCTCGCCCACAAAGATCGTCACACCGCTGGCGAAGAATACTTGCAGCTCCTTCCAGGCGATACGCGAAGTTTCCAGATTAATGTTGATGCGGTCGATGTCCTGCTGGCTGAGTGTAGTCATGTTCAAAAAATATCCGATTACGATTTATCCTGAAAATCCAGATTCCATCTGCAGATTACACAGATGAACGCAGATTTTCATGTGCTTAAGCTCGATGAATATCTCACCAAGAAGGCGATCCTGATTAACGAGAGAGTTTGTTTTTAAATCTGCGGAAATCTGCTTTTTACGATTTATTTTCGTCCAGGTAATTGTTTTTCACCCGCATGTAATGCTCGGCGGAATAGCGCAGGTAAGCGATCTCCTCTTCCGTGAGTTTGCGCACCGCCTTGGCCGGACGGCCCATGTAGAGCATGCCGCTCTCCAGCACCTTGCCCGGCGAGATCAGGCTGCCCGCGCCTATCATCACGTAATCCGGGATCACCACATCGTCCATCACGATGGAACCCATGCCGATCAGGCAATCGTTGCCTATTGTGCAACCATGCAGAATTACCGAATGCCCCACCGTCACATAGTCGCCGATGATCAGCGGAGAACCCTCCGGCTTCGCCGGCGTCTTGTGCGACACATGGCCCATCGTCAGGTCCTGTATGTTCGTGCCGCGCCCGATCACGATGCGATTCACGTCGCCGCGCAGCACGGTGTTGCACCAGACGGAACTGTCGTCGCCTATGGTGACGTCGCCGATGACTTGGCAGGAGGAATGCAGGTAGACACGCTCGCCGATGGCAGGAGTCGTATCGAGATAATTGGAAACTGGCATGCTTGCTCTCCGTTATTTCATGTTGCTGAATAATTCTGTGCCACCCGGCGCACCGCGCCAGTATTGCGGCGGCGCGGAGACCTGTGCACCCAGCTTCGCCGCGGCATGCCACGGCCAGCGCGGGTCGTAGAGCATGCCGCGCGCAACGCCCACGATGTCCCAGCCGTCCGGCACCCAGTCCGATGCGGAAATGCGAATGCCCACCGTCATGCCCTGCACCGCCGCACGCACCGCGTCATAAACTTCCAGAGGGAAACGCATGCGGTTCTCCAGCGTGCCACCGTAGTTGTCGGTGCGCGTGTTGGTCAGCGGCGAGAGGAACTCGTGCAACAGATAACCGTGCGCCGCATGCACCTCGATCGCATCCATCCCGATGCGCTGGGCGCGCTGGGCGGCGATCACGAACGCCAGCTTCACGCGCTGCATGCCCGCTTCGTCCAGTGCCTGCGGAGCGCGATCCGTCGGCGCGAACGGCAACGCGGAAGGCGCCACCGTCTGCCAGCCGCCTTCGTTCAGCGCCAGTTGCCGCCCGCCCTTCCACGAGATGTTCGAGGATGCCTTGCGCCCGCCATGCGCCAGCTGGATGGCGATGGGCATCGCGGAATACTTGCGCACCGCATCCAGCACGCGCTTAAGCGCCATCGCATTCTCGTCCGACCATAAGCCGATGTCGGCAAACGAGATGCGCCCTTCCGGCGCCACTGCGGCCGCCTCGATGATCAGCAACCCTGCGCCGGACTGCGACAGCATGCCGTAATGCATCACATGCCAGTCGGTGGCGTTGCCGTCCACGGCGGAGTATTGGCACATCGGCGGGATGACGATGCGGTTGGGCAGTTGCAGCTTGCCGAGTGTGTATGGAGTGAAGAGTTGGCTCATGGTTTTAATTCGAGGCTGAGCTCTTTTAAATTAAGTTACCCCCGGCAAAGCCGGGGGTTTATCTCTATTAGCCCCTCAAAGGGGCAAAAACGTGATGCGCCTAAAGGCGCTGGCTCACATGCCTAATTTGAGCTGATCATAACGGGCATCTTCTT
>Ga0209211_10006897_pt1 | contig 16197 bp, 20 predicted proteins | sample RifGroA2_FD_183992 | JGI IMG/M metagenome (GOLD analysis project Ga0209211, IMG submission 183992) | Groundwater microbial communities from Rifle, Colorado, USA - Groundwater A2 (SPAdes) (version 2) | ecosystem: Environmental > Aquatic > Deep subsurface > Groundwater | place: Rifle, Colorado... | reverse complement strand
CTTGTATCCCGCCTCCATTGCCTGCAAGGACAGGGATAAGGAGCATAAACGGTACAACACATAGATCCTGAAATATAAGCATGCCGAGTGACATGCGGCCATGAGGAGAATATATCTCGCTTCTTTCCTGGAGTATCTTCATTACAATTGCCGTGCTGCTGAGGGATACAAGAAATCCCTCAAAGATCGCTATATTGAGGCTGTGCTGAAAAAAGAAGGAGATCAGGAAAACTACAACGGCTATTGTCAGGAATGTCTGAAGGAGTCCCCCCCCGAATACCGAGCGGCGCAGCCTCAGGAGATATTTCAGCGAAAACTCAAGTCCGATCGTAAACATCAGAAGGATGACACCGATCTCAGCAAACAGCTCGACATCTCTGACATCTTCGATTAAATGAGCCCCATGTGGACCCACAATTACACCGGCTATCAGGAAACCCACGATGGAAGATATCTTCAGTCTTCCGAGGACAAACACTATGATGGCTGAGATGAAGAGGATAATAACGAGTGATTTTAAGAATTCAAGTTCCATAAAGAGTAACGGCCTTCCGATTCCCTCCCCTTTGACGGGGGAGGGGTAGGGTGGGGGTGTTTGGAAAATATCACCCTCATTGAGTGGAATAAATTATTCCGGATTATGCAGAATGTTTGAAGTATAGTAATTTACATTCTGCCGGTCAAGAAAAATTGCAGCAGCCTTAAAGGTTCTCCTGTATATTCCCTCCCCTAGTGTTGACACTCTTTAACATTTAGGGCAATAATGATGCATGATTAAGTTTGAAAAACTGCCTGAAGATATACTGACGAAGATTGCTGAAGGAAACAAGGTCCTTCTTGATGACGACAACGTCGTATTTGCATATCTTTTCGGTGGACTTGCTGAAGGAAAGGTAACCCCCCTCTCTGATATAGATATAGCCATTTTCCTGAAATCTGCTCACAATGTTGCTGAATATAAACTCGGACTATTCGAGAGGCTTGCGGACTCTCTCGGCACCAGTGAGATTGATCTTGTTATCCTGAATACTGCACCGATAAGCCTTACCGGAAGGATATTACAGAAAAAGCAGATACTTATTGACAAGGATCCACCCCGACGTCATGTATTTGAGTCAGTATCATTACGGACATTCTTTGATTTTAAAATTATAGAGAATAAATATTTTCTGAGGAGATACGGCATTGGTGGATAGAGCTGTGGTCTTAAGAAAACTGTCAGAGCTCGGGACATACTACGGGCAGATAAAAGAATTCGCAGATATTACCATTGACAATTATAAGAATGACTGGAAGACCCAGCGCATCGTTGAGCGGACACTTCAGATAATGATAGAAACATGTACAGATATTGCCAATCATATCATCTCTGACAGAGGAATGAGGCCCCCAACAACCTATGCTGATACATTCAGGGTATTACTCGAAAATAATATTATAAGCTCTGAGATGTTTGGCACAATGGAAAAGATGGCCAAGTTTCGCAATGTCGTTGTTCATCAGTATGAAAAAGTAGATGCAGAGATTGTCATCGTAATCTTAAAACGACATCTTAAAGACTTTGATAGATTTAAAGATGTCATTCTGACCTATATGCAGGGCTTATCAGAAGGCAGTCAATCCTCAAAGGTATAATCAAAATAGTCCTTATGTTTATCCCACCTTTGCGAGATCTATCGTAACTTGCTTGATCCTGGATCTTCCTCAATTACAAACTTATCAAATTCAGCACCGATAAGCAGATTTCTTGCGATTACCTCATCTTTTTTCATGTTTAATCGTCTAACAAATCATGTTTTCTTTAGTTACTCCTGAGACTGCTGATCAAAGCACGTTGGTATCAAAGAAGACCTTAATCTTCTCCATAAATCCTTTCCCTTTCCAGATATTCCTTTTTAACCCCTAATTTAAAAGTGGCAAAATGGTGGGGTGTCTTCTTCAAGGGAAGGATAATTACTTCTACCTCCTCCCCTTCTCTCATGATTTCTGAAGAAGGGATGTTCTGAAAAACGATGCTCTTTCCTTTAACAACACCTTTGGCTTTCAAATTGTTCCTCCATCAGAAACGGTTCATATATTCATACATAACATATTAGAGTTGCCTGCTACTTAGATTACTAAAGGCACAGATAAAAGTCAAAGAGCACTAATCATCTTTGATGTCCTGAATATTCGGAAAGATAGTTTTGAATTTGGACCTTATCTTAAATTGCTATAAACAGCTCGAGGCTCAACAAATAATGCCGTATTATTTTTTTCTCTTTCACCTACAAAGCGAGCGTTTGTTAATTTTGGAAAATCATTGATTACCAAGAGAAAGATAGAATAACGCCATAGATGGCTGACGAGTGCCACTGTAAGATATGAGAAAGGAAAAAGACATTTTGCAGACTGAAAACATCTTCAGCCCCAAAAGTGTCCTGTGGCACTCGTTCATGTCCATCTGGTTGTTAGACTTTTTTATCTATCCTCAACTCACTATACTATCTATATTTCTTAAAACAATTTTAAGTGAATTAGTTCCTAAGTACCATGCTCCCTGATTGTAATGAATCGGGTTTACTCCGAATTCATTACATCTATCTACAATATCTAATGATTCATCATTGTATATCTCTTCTTTTTCTACAATGCCAATTTGCCTTGAGATTTGATGAACCCATGTGTCGACCGGTTGCAAATAATAATAATCCCTAGTTTCAAGAACATTCTCAAGCTCATAGATATAGACGATGTCTCTTAAAATAAGAGAAGCTATTTTTGATCCGATAGACCAAATACCGTCGAGTTGCTGGTAAGCTTCTGCTATCCGCCGTGACTTAATAAGGTCAACTAAATACAGTAATATATTATGATGTTCAATAGACTGAATAAAATTAATGATGCTTATGACCATCAATCTATCGCCTTTCTTATTTATGCCGCCATTTTTCAACAAGGAATAGATTTGGTTATATTCATTTTCAAGACGTGTTTTATCGGTTATTATATTTGATGAAGATAAAAATATATTGTCTGTTCTTATAAGCGGTAATATCATTGCTTTGGTTTTATCTTCAAACTTTTTTGAAATCGTATCCCGCCTGCCTTGATAGAATGAAACTCCTGTGATGAACTCAAAAGCCTTTTCAGGAGATGTCAGATAAATATTTCTTACTTTAATTCTTTCTGCAAGATGATCCTCACGAAAAGAACCAGAAAATAAAGATATTTTTGACGCTAACTTTTTAGTATCCACTATATTACCCTCATGACTATCATCAAAGTCTTAAAAGTCTAACTTATAGCATCCTGAACTACGTAACTAAATACTATGACAGAATCCTGCAAGGTATCATGGTTATTAATATCGAATCTATGTCCAAATATGTCATCTTCTCTTAGTCTATTCCTATTGTAGATTAACGATAGAAATATACAATATTTTGATGATTTGTGGAAGCATTAGTTACAGGAAGTAATCAAGCGGTCTTCACCTTTTAAAAACTTCCACGTCTAATGTCATGCGGGTATTATCAGCAGGTCAAATGAAATGCTGCAATGACCCTGATGGAAAGGAATCTATAGTGGCGGATTTTCGAACGAAAACAGATTACCAATCATACTGTTTTTTCACATCCCTGTGAAGTCTGAATGGAGTGATGCAATTCACCAGGGGTTCCCCAATAAGTTCCATATTCTTAAGTTCTCCTTCACCCTGCTTCATCTCCTGACAGTAATAAAGATATCCTACTTTTTTAAACTCCACACCCATCACTTCACAGCAGACCCTGTCGACCGCAAGGGCATCCCTCCCTGCTATGGCGACTCCCACATCTATGGGATTTCCCTTTGAAGGACCGTCCCCTTCCATCCCCTCAAGGCCGTCTATAGCAGCAAGGTCAGGCCAGACATGCTGCCCCAGAGCCGCTATGTTCCTGTTCGTCTGTGGGATACCCTGATGAACGCTGACCTTGTCCGGCATGAGGAGACTCCCCATGACCATGTTTTTTATTGCAAGTGTGACCACAACCACATCGTGTGTCTTTAGCCTTGCCGCTGACACCAGATAGATGTCTTTATCAAGTAAAAGTCTTGAGACCCGGACATCTATCCGGTTACCACGATAATCCCGAAGGGAAATAATGCTGTATGCACCCTGGTTGAGGTCTATTAATTTTACGCCGTATTCCTTGATCAGAGGCTCATATCCAAAGTGTTCAAACGCCTTCCAGGTATCCCCGGACGCCGCTTCAGCAATGAAAATATCTCCTCTCTGTCCACTCTCTTTAAAGAAATCGAGAATACCACGGACCTGATCCACATGGGAGGAGGCAAGTTGATTGGATGAAGAGACAAAGTTAGGTTTGACTACGATTCGTTTCCCGGCGACAGATTGCACAACGTCACCTGCAATCAGTTCTATGGCCTTCCTGACATTATCTCTTCTATTGTTGCCCTTGACGATGGAAACTCTTGGTCTCATGTGCAGCGGACCTTCTTCTGAATATCTATTGTATTTATATAACGAATAGTCGGGTATTACAAGTAGAATGCGCTTGCCATTGCCGGTTCTATATTAGATAATAGGCCACCTTGGGGCCACCCATTAGAACAAGAGGTGTTCCACATTTATGAAGATTCAGGTTGAGTGCTATTCCGGATACCGGGGAGAAGAAACCCCGCGGCGCCTCACTTTTGGAGTGCGGGTGATCGAAGTCACTGAAGTCCTCGACCGGTGGCTTGCCCCTGATCACCGTTACTTCAAGGTTCTCGGAGACGATGGTTCTACGTATATACTGAGACACGATATGACATCCCTTGACTGGGAACTTATACTATTTGAAGAGAAAAAGGATATTGATAACAAGTATTAAGATGCAGCAAATCATGATAGGAGATATTTATATTGATGTCGTGCATAAGGTTATTAAGAATGTGCATCTGAGAGTTTACCCGCCATTGGGCAGGGTGCGTATTTCTGCGCCATTTCGTATGGATCTGGATACCATCAGGGTATTTGCCATTTCAAAATTGAATTGGATAAAGAAACATCAACATAAGATCCTCAGTCAGGAGAGAGAAACTCCAAGAGAATTTATTACAGGAGAAAGTCATTTCTACTTGGGCAGGCGTTACCTGTTAGAAGTAATAGAACATAATGCCTCGCCGAAAGTGGCAGTAAAGCATGAAACAATGGGAATGTATATTCGTCCAAATACAGGCACGAGGAAAAGACACGTAATTTTGGATGAATGGTACCGTCAGAGGATGAAGGAAATTGTTCCGGGATTAATTGCACAGTACGAAAATGCTATGAAGGTTCGGGTGTCTGAGTTTGGCATTAAAAAAATGAAGACCAGGTGGGGTACTTGCAGCATACGCGCAAAAAGAATCTGGCTGAATCTTGAACTGGCGAAAAAACCAATAGACTGTCTCGAATATGTAGTTGTACATGAAATGGTGCACATATTAGAACGAAAACATAATGAACGGTTTATTGCCCTAATGGATAAGTATTTTCCAAAGTGGAGATTTTACAAAGAGGAGTTGAACAGACGCCCATTACGCCATGAAAACTGGAGTTACTGACCTTGAAAAGACACCACGTGGATAGCGGAATTGTTTGACATCAGTTACAAGATTATGGTATCTGATAATACACAGAGGGGGATTTAGAATGGTTACAGAGGCATTAATACACAGGTTTGATATTGAGACATACCATCGCCTGATTTCAGACGGGATATTGCGTGAGGATGACAGGGTAGAGCTTATTGAAGGGAGGGTTGTGGATATGACACCTATAGGAAGCAGACATTCAGCAGTTGTAAATCGCCTCAATAACCTCCTCACCCGGAAGGTACAAGTGCGGGCAATAGTGAGTGTGCAGAACCCTGTTCAATTATTACAGGAACAGTCAGAGCCTGAACCTGATATTACGTTACTGAAATACAGAGAGGATTTCTACTCCGCTGAACTGCCAAAAGGAGAAGATGTATTGCTGATAATAGAAGTTGCAGATACCTCCCTTGATTATGATAGAGAGACAAAGATTCCCATGTATGCACAGGCAAAGATTCAGGAGGTATGGCTTGTAAATCTGTTGGAAAATTGTATTGAAATATACTCTTCACCGTCATCTGCCGGCTACGAATTCAGGAGAACAGCAAGACAAGACCAGGCTGTTTCTACAATGCACTTCTCCGATATATGTCTCACAGCGAATCAGATTCTGGGCATATAGAGCGGTCATATCGCTTGCAATTTCTGATATAACTTCGGCCATTTTATCATTAACGAGTTTCTCGGTTTTTTTTCAAAAACCTCAGGGCATAAGGTTATGATAGACAGATAAGAAATTTTATTTTTCAGATTTATTAATAATATAGAGGATTTTCAGATGAATAAAATATGTACAGTTGCCGGGTTGCTTAGATGGGCCAATGATTATCTCATCCGGCATAATGTGCCTTCTCCACACATAGACGCAGAATATATGCTTGCACATGTACTCGGCTGTCGGCGAAAAGATCTGTTGATTTATCCTGACAGGGTACTTACTGAGCCAGAGAGAGAACAATTTAATGCCTGTATTGAAAGGAGGGGGAGGAGAGAACCTCTGCAATATATAACCGGTGAAGTAGAGTTCAGGGGGCTTTTGTTCAAGGTCAACAAGGATGTCCTTATCCCAAGACCGGAGACAGAATTATTGGTAGATGAAGTTGTTAATAGTGTGAGTAAAAAAGGGGTCACAGTGCTCGACCTCTGCACAGGCAGCGGGTGTATTGCAGTATCTATAGCAAAGGAGCTTGCTGAAAGCAGGGTATACGCCGTTGACATATCTGAAGGGGCGATAGCAGTTGCAGAAGAAAATGCCGGAAGGCATGGAGTAGGAGAGAGAATAACATTTCTGGCTGGTGATTTATTTGGTGCCATAGACGCCTTGAATCTCAAAGGGAAAATAGACGTCATAGTATCCAACCCGCCTTACGTGTCTAAAGAGGAGATGGAGGAACTCCAGCCTGAGATAAAGGATTATGAACCTGCATCAGCGCTTTATGGCGGAGGAGACGGCCTCGATTTCTACAGAAGGATAATCCGCGAATCACCTTCTTATCTTGTGCCCGGTGGGTATGTAGTAATGGAGATGGGATACGGTCAGGCAGGGAGAATAAAGGATTTGTTTGAAAAAGAAAAAGGTTTTATTGATATCGAAATAAAGAAAGACCTTGCAGGTATCGAGAGGATAATAAAGGCATTATATTCAACTCGTTAAGAATAGTGGTTTCATGGTACTGTGATAAAACCTGTCTTTACGTAGTAGGTCTGTAGAAACTCATCCCACTTAGTCTCATTTATGAACCGCACCTTACTCCCCTCTGATGTCTCCGGATTATAGTCTTTGTAATTACTGTCATAAGTCCTGTAATCCACCGCCTCAGGAAATCTGAAAAAGCTTATCGAGAGCCCGTTACTTTCCGGACGTGCATTACCGTGATATTCAGAAAGAATAACCGTCTCAATTAAGGCAGGTATCTCTTTTATCCTCTCTTCTATTTGCACTAAAGGCAGTTCTGCCTCCTGCTTCAAAACATCATGCAGTTTATTCATAAAGTCCATGAGATCCACATACACATATGGTGTGGTATATGGATTCAGTTCCTGGCTCTGTGCCCTGGCCGTTGTGACAGCATCCACCAGTAACTCCCTTATCTCCTGATCTTCACTGTTTAAGACATCAATCATCATCTCTGACACCTGATTGACCTTACCTGACAGGGTATTAATGTTATCCCCCAGATGGATGGCAGAGATTGTGAGGTATTGTTCAATGGATGGATTCTGAGGATAGAAAATATCTTCATAAAAAGAGCTGTAGCCCTCTACAATCTCTATAGCAAGTTCATCGCCGTTCATGTCCGGTGAGTTGGCTAAAGCCCTCAGGATGGCGGTATAATCCCATCCACTGGCCTGTCCTGTCTCCTGAGAGAAGACTATTATGTCTGCAAGTTCCTTAAATTCGTATGCTGTCTCGATCTGCCCCATCTGACTGGCATCAAATCCGATGAGATCAAAGTTTACATCAGATTCTTCAATTGCCTGCCGGACAAGGACATTAGAGAGACAGCATGAGACATTATCTGTATCATCCTGCAGTATCCTCGCCTGACTTATTGTCTGGTGAATGGGTAGCCGCTTTGCAAGTCCGTCACCATGACTGGATAATATAAGGGCATACTGCCTTGCAGGATAGTGTGTCTTTGCCCAGATGATAAAATTGGTAAGGGTTGCAGGATCTGCCATGTTCTCCTCTCCGAGGTCTTCAAGAAGTGTTGACTCGCCGCGTTTTACAAGCAATCTCTTAGTCGTTCCTGTGAGTGTATCAATCTGGACTACAACATTTACATTATCAGTTGAACCGATCACCTCCATTTCATCCAAGTCTTGTAATAGAGAGGAGGAGAGGTTATTGTCTCCGGCCATGTAGACCATAACGGTCCAAATAGGGCCCCCTTTGGAATCTCCACATCCCAGAGGCAAGAGAAGGATTCCTAAAATAGAAACAAGATATGCCAACACATTTTTCATCAGGGTCCGTAGACGACTCTCATCTCCAGGAATGGGCGCCCTGCCGGGTGCACCAAAAAGAAAAGGCAGGGGGATTCTCCCCCTGCCTTTAAAAAGGGACCATTCGTTATTAGTTAACAACCCCTGTCTGTTGTGTATAGACATCTCCCGTTGTTCTGATGGTATTTCCACCGACGTCGGTTACACCGGTCACGGTTAACGTCTCATCCACATCATTCGTAAACTGCGCACATATCCGTTCCGCAAAAGTCATCGTAACGGAGGGTCCTGCTGGATTATAGACCGCTGAAGTGGCCGCCGTTGATGCGGCTTCCGTGGTGCCCAAGTTATAGGTATAGGTTGATGTGCCAATGGTCTCCGCCACAGCCTCATCGAGGGCTTCGTTGAAAGTGACTGCCAGTGTCTCACAAGTGCCATCCCCGTTAGTGTCCGTCGGACCAACGAGGGAAGCGGCGACCATCAGGGGACCGAGAATATCCTGGCCGATAACTGTGGCGCTGCCAGTACCTTCCACGAGGTCTGAGCTTATCCCTGTAACATAACATTCATCGCGGAGCTCGATCTCGCCGTTTTCCACGTACGACGCAATGACGACCGTTTCGCTGGAGGTAGTCACAGTACTATACAAATCATAGTTGCCGTTCGCCGATGTGGAGGCATCCCAGACCTGAATAGATCTGCAATACACTTTATAGGACTTAGCCCCGGAAACTGGAGCCCAGTCCAGCACCATATCTACAGTTCCAACTTCATCCAGGCTGGCGCTATTGACCAGCGTAACCGTCGGTGTCCCAGGCGTTGTCCCGCCGCCGGTGGAAAAGTAGACGGTACAATCAGTTGTACCAGCGTCTACGACTACGCCATACGCGGCTGGTACACTGGTGTCGTCATCGCAGATACCCATTGCTGCGGCCACCCCATTGTCGTCCGTAAATCTGGAATCAATATCCTTGATCCTGACAGTATACAGTGACGAAGCCCCTGTGGTAAAGGTTGCGGTCAGTATGGTACGGGCGGTATTCCAGGCGAGGGAGTAGGAGACATTCCCGGCCTTGTTCCCCTCAAAATTTACCTCGATATCATCATAGAGGTTCCCCACGCTGCTCGCATCTGTACTGGCGGTTGGGGTATCCTTGACCGCTTCACTGAAGGTTATGGCAACGCTGGTGCTGCCAGGTGTCTGATCACTTCCAGTCTCCGGACTAATGGAGACTATCTCCGGTCCATGGGCATCATTAGGACAGACGTGGAGGGCTGTGGACTTCTGTACCGTTAATGCCAGTGTCTCCCCGTCAGCAGGGGTTGTATTGGCAATGGAATCAACCTTTGTCCCATCAGAGCTCTCTGCCGTTATAGTGACATCCAGATTGGCCTCCACGTTGCTGAAGGAAAAGGACCCAGTGGCATCGGTGGTCGTTTGACCAATCAGGTGACCATCCTGACCACTGCTTGAATTGCCGTCTGTCTCTCCCTCGAGATCATCGCTGTAGAGTTTAACAATATAACCGGCGACTACAGGCGTAAAGAACTCATCCTCGAATCCAGCAGAATCGCAGCCTGCCACGACACCGGTTATGTCGGCATCGAGCTTGCCGACCGCTGTGGTCACAGAGGCGACCATTCCCTCCACAGGGGTATCATGGTTGGTAGCATTGGTGCCGCACGTTGTTAAGGCATCGTTGGAGTCAGTTGACTCTGAATCAGTAGGATCAAAATCCGGACACGGTGTGGAATCATTCATTGAAGTGTATTTCAGCTCAACATCGTGATAGACAAAATCAGGATATCTTGGAGTCGTTGTAGCTGTGGTCATTGCGACAGGACTGGTAACACTTCTGAGGTCTACTGTCATACGATAGATGTCGGCTATGCTGCCATTCAAGGCATCGGATGTCGCGGGCACATCGCTCAGGACGTATTGTCCATATGCATCTGTTGTGGCAGTCTGTACACCGATAGATACCTTGGCCCCTGCGATAGGTTCCAGGGTAACCGAATCCCTTACAATCCCTTGAATTGTGCCTGTTGGTTCAAAGGAGTTCGCTGTTGGATTTGTCAGGCTTGTGCTTGCGTCATCAGAGCAGCCTGTCATGGTTAACATGACCGATGAGGTCATGAGAACAAATCCCAATATCCATAATCTTCCCATACTGGTTATTAATTTCTTCATTAATATTGACCTCCTTTTCACAGCAAGTGAATTATTTACTTCTTTCTATGTAATACACTGTTTCCTCAAAAATAAATATGGTCCACCCCCTTTCCTGAAGGGAAGGGCTAAACCCCTCTTAAAGCCTTCGTCCTATCCATGGCTCTCCTTACAAAAATTATAATTTACCACTTTTGCAAGAATCTCACATATTTATTATTAAGGTGTTTGCCATTCTATGTCAACACAAAAAACTGCCGCCCATACTTGACAACTTAAAAGCATTCCTGCTATTTTAGATAATCTTTACAGGAGGGGTAGTGTAAGATGAGGATCAGGGTTAATGGTAAGGATGAAAATACAGAAGCGGCTTCAGTTTTGGATATTTTAAAGGTAAGGAATGTTGAACCGAGAATGGTAGCGGTAGAGGTCAATTCCAGGATGATAGAACGTGATGAATATGGTGCTACACAATTGAAAGAAGGTGATGAAGTAGAGTTTCTCTATTTCATGGGAGGAGGCCGGACATGAGTAAAAATATATACCAGAATGCCATTGACCTGATAGGTACAACTCCCATGGTCAGGATTAATAAGATATCCGGACTTGCTGGAGGGAATGTGTATGCAAAAATGGAGTCCTTTAATCCTGGCGGCAGTATAAAAGACCGTATATGCCTTAGCATGATAGAAGCGGCAGAGAAGGCAGGAAAGATACATCCGGGAGATACTATAGTAGAACCAACAAGCGGGAATACAGGCATTGGCCTGGCCCTCGTAGCAGCGGTCAAAGGATATAAGGCGATATTAGTGATGCCTGAGAGTATGAGTACGGAGAGGTTTGGACTCCTTTCATCTTTTGGGGCAGAGGTGATATTGACACCGGCCATAGATGGCATGAAAGGCTCTATAATAGAAGCGGAGAGGTTGCTCAAAGAAAACCCCGGCTATTTTATGCCGGACCAGTTCTCGAATCCTGCCAATCCTGAAGTGCATAGAAAGACGACAGGGCCTGAGATATGGGATTCACTGAACGGAGAAATCGCCGCATTTGTTGCTGCCGTTGGTACGGGTGGTACTATAACAGGTGTTGGTGAATTGCTGAAGGAACGTAAGAAAAGTATAAAGATTATAGCTGTTGAGCCTGCGTCATCACCTGTTCTTTCAGGAGGTTCTCCAGGACCGCATAAGATTCAGGGAATCGGCGCCGGTTTTATACCGAAGGTGTTAAACAGGGGTATCATTGATGAGGTCATACCGGTTACTGATGACGAGGCATTCGAAACAGCGAAATTGTTAGCGAAAGAGGAAGGCCTGATGGTGGGTATATCTTCCGGTGCAAATGTGTTTGCTGCTATGAAGGTGGCAAAGAGATTAGGGGCTGGGAAGAATGTAGTGACAGTGCTGCCGGATACTGGAGAGAGGTACATAAGTATAGAGAAATATTTCAGGATGTAAAAATAGGATTCAAGGGGTCGAGTGAATAGGAGAATTGATTGAGCTTCACTGACGAGCAGATAAAGAGATACAGCAGGCATATAATACTTCCGGAGGTTGGAGGGAAGGGTCAGAAAAAGATACGTGAATCCAGGGTGTTGGTAATCGGCGCCGGCGGACTGGGTTCTCCTGCGGCATATTATCTGGCAGCGGCAGGGGTTGGTACGCTGGGCATAATTGACGGGGATGTCGTTGATCTGTCTAATTTGCAGAGGCAGATAATCCACCAGACACCGGACATTGGTAAACCGAAGGTCATTTCTGCAAAGGAGAAGATAGAGGCGCTTAACCCTGATGTAGAGGTAAAGGCATATCAGGCGCTTCTGACCTCGCAGAATGCTTTAGACCTTTTTAGAGAGTATGATGTTATTTTAGACGGGACTGATAACTTTCCTGCAAAGTTTCTATCAAATGATGCGGCGGTTATTACAAATAAGCCTCTTGTCCATGGCGGAATACTGAGATTTATAGGGCAGGTTCTTTCTATCGTACCACATAAATCTGCCTGTTACCGTTGTGTATTTAACAGTCCGCCGCCTCAGGGGCTGATACCGACATGCCAGGAGGCCGGCGTAGTTGGTGTACTTGCCGGGGTAATAGGGACAATACAGGCTACAGAGGCATTAAAATTAATATTGAATATCGGGGAACCTCTCAAAGACAGGCTGATGACATTTGATGCACAGAAGATGGAATTCAGGGAGATAAGGATTAAGAAAAATCCAAGGTGTCCGGTATGCGGTGAGAATCCCACGATTAAAGAGTTGATAGATTATGAACAAGAAGTCTGCAGCATCTGATACCTTAAAGCAAAAAATCAAAGGGCTTAAATGCAGGGAGTGCGGGAAATTATATCCGGCCGTTGCCATGCACGTATGTGAGTTCTGTTTTGGTCCCCTCGAAGTTGATTATAATTACGATGAGATCAAAAAGATCATAAGCCGTGAACGGATAGAGAGCGGCCCCAAGAGTCTCTGGAGATATGCCGACCTCCTTCCGGTAGAAGGCCCTCCTACGGTCGGCCTGTATGCGGGTTTTACACCTCTGATTGAAGCAAAAAATCTTGGTGCAGAGCTCGGTCTGAAAAAGCTTTATATAAAAAATGATACTGTAAACCACCCTACACTTTCATTTAAAGACAGGGTAGTGGCAATCGCCATTACAAGGGCTAAGGAACTTGGTTTTACTGCAGTTGCTTGTGCGTCAACCGGAAACCTTGCAAATTCTGTTGCAGCCCATGCTGCTGAGGCAAAGTTACAGTGTTATGTTTTTATTCCCGGAGACCTTGAAGCAGGAAAGATATTGGGCAGTCTTATATATGCCCCAACCGTAGTTGCTGTAAACGGGAATTATGATGATGTAAACAGGTTGTGCAGTGAAATAGCCGGGGAATATAACTGGGCATTTGTTAATATAAATATAAGACCATATTATGCTGAGGGATCAAAGACACTTGCATTTGAAACAGTCGAACAGCTTGGATGGAAAGCGCCTGATCATGTTGTAGTACCGGTGGCGTCAGGTTCATTGCTGACAAAGATATGGAAAGGGTTTAATGAGTTCAGGATGCTCGGATTGATAGACAGCGTCACTACAAAGGTAAATGGCGCACAGGCAGAAGGGTGTTCACCTGTAGCTTCTGCATTTAAAGAAGGCAGGGATTTTATAAAACCTGTTAAACCCAAGACTATAGCCAAATCAATAGCGATAGGCAACCCGGCAGACGGATATTATGCTCTTAAGGCGGTACGTGAGAGTAAGGGCAGCATTGATGCTGTAACTGACGGGGAGACCATTGAAGGGATCAAACTCCTTGCAAGAACAGAAGGGATATTTGCGGAGACAGCCGGCGGGGTTACAATTGCTGTCTTAAAGAAGCTGGCAATGAAAGGGCTTATTCCTCCGGATGAGACTGTCGTTGCCTATATTACAGGAAATGGTCTCAAGACCCAGGAGGCTGTAATAAACGCTGTCGGGGATGTTGTAAGGATAGATCCTTCTATGGATTCATTTGAAAAGTCCCTTAATATCAAGGAAAAGAATAACTAATAAGAGGGGAGATATGGCAGTTAAGGTACGAATTCCAACCCCGTTACGCGGATTGACGAACGGACAGGGAGAGGTTGAAGCAGCAGGCAGGACAATAGGAGATATGCTTGTGGATCTTGAAAACAGGTACCCGGGGATTAAAGAGAGGCTTTGTGATGAGGCCGGAAACCTGAGGCGGTTTGTTAATATATATGTTAATGAAGAAGATATAAGGTTTAAGCAGGGCAGTGATACAGCTCTCTCAGATGGCGATGATGTTTCTATTGTGCCTGCTATAGCCGGAGGATAATCTGATGTCACATTTCAGGATAAGGATTGGTTTTCCCGAAGACAAGATAACAGAACCTATCATCTACCAGATTGGTCATGAGTTTAAAGTAGTTACCAACATAAGAAAGGCAGATGTCAGGGAGAAGACCGGTTGGGTTGAACTTGAGTTAATAGGTGATTCCGGCGAGATCGAAAAGGCTATTGAGTCCCTTAGGGCAAAAGGAGTGAAGGTGGAGCCGATAGAGAGAAACATTATAGAATAGGACTGGAAAATTTAATTATGGATTTTTCTGAAGAACAGGTTAAAAGATACAGCAGGCATATAATCCTCTCAGAGGTTGGAGGAAAAGGACAGCAGAAGATCTGTGAGTCGAAGGTCTTTATTACCGGTGCCGGCGGGCTCGGTTCTCCGGTGGCGCTTTACCTTGCTGCTGCAGGTGTTGGGACTATAGGAATAATTGACGACGACGTGGTGGACCTGTCTAATCTTCAGAGACAGATACTGCATTCAACGAAAACAATTGATAAGCCTAAAGTAGAATCTGCTAAAGAGACCCTTGAGGCATTGAACCCTGATGTAAAGGTAGTTCCTTATAAAGAAAGATTAACATCTGCAAATATAATGGACATAATCAGGGATTATGACCTTGTACTTGATGGATCAGATAACTTCCCAACGAGATTCCTTGTAAATGATGCATGTTTCTTTGCCGGAAAAACACTCATCTCAGGCAGCATTTTCAGGTTTGAAGGACAGATAACGACATTAAAACCTCATGACGGTCATCCATGTTACAGATGTCTTTATCCTGAGCCGCCCCCGCCGGGACTTGTGCCGAGTTGTCAGGAGGCCGGTGTCCTTGGCGTACTTGCCGGGACTGTTGGCGTAATACAGGCTACAGAGGCCATTAAAGAGGTACTTGGAATGGATAGCTCACTTGCCTCTCACCTGTTGATATATGATGCATTAGGGATGAGATTCCTCAAAGTCAAGACTCGGAAAGATCCTAACTGTCCTCTGTGCGGTAAGGAGAAGAAGATTACTGAGCTGCTTGATTATGAGCAGAGCTGCACACTTAAAATATGACGACTTCGTAACAAGCGGGGTTATGCTAATAATACCTTCCAACATTTCCAGTGCCATGCTTGAACATGTTAAGGCTGATTTTCCATTTGAATGTTGCGGGTTACTTGCTGGTAAAGGGGATGCGGTATCCCACATCTACCGTATGAGTAATACTGACAAATCAAAGGTTACTTACCTCATGGACCCGGCAGAGCAGATGAGGGTATTTAAAGAGATGAGGTCTCTCGAATTGGAATTGAAGGCCATTTACCATTCCCATCCAAACCATCCGGCCTGGCCTTCCCGCACAGATATAGAACTTGCCTACTATCCTGAAGCGGTTTATATTATCATTTCAATAAATGACAGCAGGGAAACAGAAGTTGGCAGTTTCAGGATAATCAACAAAGAGATTACAGTAGAAGATATAGACCTTCAGTAGTGTATGGTAAAACGTTCGATCTATTTCGCAGCCGGTTGTATATTTATATCTGTAGGATTGGTAGGATTTCTTCTTCCATTATTTCCCGGCTTTGTACCATTCATAATTGGAATTGTTATGCTCTCAAAGTCAAGTACCTTTGTAAGGCGGCATC
>Ga0209211_10006894_pt1 | contig 16209 bp, 14 predicted proteins | sample RifGroA2_FD_183992 | JGI IMG/M metagenome (GOLD analysis project Ga0209211, IMG submission 183992) | Groundwater microbial communities from Rifle, Colorado, USA - Groundwater A2 (SPAdes) (version 2) | ecosystem: Environmental > Aquatic > Deep subsurface > Groundwater | place: Rifle, Colorado... | reverse complement strand
CACGGCCGGGCTTTGCCGGCGGCCGCGGCGGCGAAGATAGCCAACCGGGAACTGACCGTGATAGTGACCACCGGCGACGGCGACTGCTACGGCGAGGGCGGCAACCACTTCCTCCACAATATCCGGCGCAACGTGGATATGACCGTCATAGTGCACGACAACCAGATCTACGGCCTGACCAAGGGGCAGGCCTCGCCGACCTCGGAACCCGGCATGAAGACCAAGATACAGCCCGGCGGGGTGATACTGGCGCCGTTCCCGCCGCTGGAGGCGGCGCTGGCGCTGGGCTGCGGCTTCGTGGCGCGCGGTTACGCGGCCGAAAAGGAGCACCTGGCGGAGCTTATCCTGGCCGGGATAGCTCACAAAGGTTTCTCCCTTATCGACGTGTTCCAGCCCTGCAGATCTTTCAATAAACTGAATACGTTCGAATGGTACGCCCGGCGGGTCTACAAGGTCGGGCCGGAGCACGACCCGGCTGATAAAGCCGCGGCACAGGCGCTGGCGGCGGAAAGGGAAAAGCTGCCGATAGGAATCATCTATAAAAAAGAGAAACCTTCCTACGGGGAGCTGAGCGGCCTGGACGGCATGGAACCGCTGGTGAACGCCGACATCGGCAATATAGACATAAGCCCGGCGCTGGCGGATTTCCGCTGAAGGAACACATTATGGCGGACATGATAAATGAAAAGGACAGGGCTGAACTGAAGCTCATACTGGCGGACCTGAAGTCCCCGGTGCGGCTGCTGCTGTTCACGCAGAAAAGCGCCTGCCCGGCCTGCGCCCGGCAGGAGGAGCTGCTGCGCGAATTGTGCGCGCTCACGGACAAGTTGAAGCTGGAAGTCCACGACCTGGTGCTGGACGGTGATACAGCCCTGAATTACAGGATAGACAAGGCGCCGGCCACGGCGGTCGTAGGCGCGCGGGATCACGGCATACGGTTCTACGGCCTGACCGGCGGGTACGAGTTCAGCTCCCTGCTCGAAGCTGTAATTATGGTTTCCGCCGGGCGGACGAACTTGGACCCGCAGCTGGAAGAGCTGGTGAAAAAGATAGAAAAACCGGTCCACCTGCAGGTCATGACCACGCTGACCTGCCAGTACTGCCCCGCTATGGTGCACGTGGCGCAGCAGTTCGCGTTCGTTAACGAGCACATCCGCGCGGACATGGTGGAGGCGGCGGAGTTTCCCGAACTTTCCAAAAAACACGAGGTCACGGGCGTACCCAAGACCATCATAAACGGAACGCACTCCTTTACCGGCGCGCTGCCGGCGGCGGCGGCCTACCTGGAGATCATCAGGGCCGTAGACCCGGGGCAATACGAGACCCTCATGGAACAGGTGCGTAAAGCGCAGTCAGCCGGTAAGATCAAACAAGCCGAAGAAGGGCATGTGTATGAGCTGGCCATAGTGGGAGGCGGCCCGGCGGCCATGTCGGCGGCTGTTTATGCCGCGCGCAAAGGCCTGGACGTGGCCCTGCTAGCCAAGAAAATGGGCGGACAGATAACCTATACCGCCGGTATAGAAAACTATCTCGGCCTCGCGAAAGTAAGCGGCGCCGAAATGTCGGAAGCGTTCCGCGCCCACATGGAGCGCCACCCGATAGCCGAGGCCGTGGGCTCGCGCGTGACTAAAATAGAAAAGAGCGGACAAGAATTCGTTCTATTCATGGAAGACGGGAAACAATTCAAGGCGCTATCGGTGGTTTACTGCGCCGGTAAGGAATACCGGCGGCTCGACGTGCCGGGCGAGGAGCGCTTCATGGGCAAAGGCATTGCGTTCTGCGCCACCTGCGACGCCCCGCTTTACAAGGGGAGGAAGGTGGCCGTGGTGGGCGGCGGGAACTCAGCTTTCACCTCGGCCAGGGACCTGCTCGGCTTCGCCTCCGAAATATATTTGGTGCACCGCAGGCCCGATTTCAGGGCCGATGCTTCTTTGGTGCAGGAAGTCGGCAAGGCGGCGAATGTGACCTTTCATAACCCGATGGAAGTACAGGAGTACCTTGGAACCGACAAGCTTACGGGAATAAGGCTTGAATCCCCGGACGGAAAAAAGAAACTGGACCTGGCGGTGGACGGGGTCTTCCTTGAAATAGGCCTTACGCCCAACAACGCGGCGCTGAAAAACTTCATAGAACTGAACCCGGTAGGCGAAGTCCCGGTGGACCGGAACCAGAGCACCGCGGAAAAAGGCCTGTTCGCGGCCGGGGACGTGACCGACACCGAAGAGAAGCAGATCTCCATCGCGGTGGGACAGGGAGCGCTGGCGGCCCTTTCCGCCTATAAGTACCTGGCGGACAATAAACTCACCAAAAGCAAAGTCAGCCTGAAAGAGGCCTGGCAGTAGCGCAAAGAGCGCAAGTCGATCTGGCGCCGGAATAAAAACAATTAAATTTCCGCTTTCGTCCTGCGCGCGCGGCTGCCCGCGCCAGGGCCTTCGCCTATGGGGAAAAAGGTTAACTTAAAGCGGATACAGGCAATGGCGGGAAAGCCCGGGGGAAGGTAAACTATGGATGAGGCAAGGGGCTGGGGAAGCCTGCCCGGGGGGAAATATAAATGTGCGCTGAAAAGATCCTGATAATAGCCGGGGACCCGGAACTGTGCGACGAGGCGGCCGACTTTTTCTGGGAGGAAGGCTTCGCGGTGGAAACCGCCTCGGACACCGAGGGGGGGCTCAAGCGCATGGATGGGAACGAATTCGACATAGTTCTGCTGGATCAAAAAATGGCGGGCCGCGGCGGAATAGAAACGGAGCGCCGGATAAAGGCTATCGCCCCCGGGACCAGGGTGTTCGTGGCGGGCGCCGGAACTTCCTATCAAAGGTTTGCTGCGGACATCGTCTCCCCGCGCACGGGGACGGCGTCCGGCGAACCGACAAAAAAGGGGGCAGGGTTATGAAACTCAGCGAAGTCGGAGATATTACAAGCGCCGGCGCGTCCTTTTTCCAGGAACCGGAATTTTTAATGGATATGAAGGGCGCTTGCTGTCCGGTCTTCGCAGCGGAGACGAACCCCGCCAGGATCGAACGTGCCCGCGCGGGACTCAGCACCGTCAAGAGCAAGACCGGGGGCGCGGTGAAGAAACTCGTGGATATACATGATCGGAAGGTCGCGGAAAAAACCGCGCTGCGGCTGGCCGCCCTGGTGCGCGACTCTGGCGACGCCGTCATTATCCGCGACCTGAACGACCGGATCATCGCCTGGAACGGCGGCGCGCAAAAAATGTACGGTTATACTGAAGCCGAAGTTCTGGGGATGAGCGTCACGCGGCTCGTCCCGGAAAACGAGAGCGGCCGGACGCGGGGGCCGGTCCTGCCGCCGGCGCACGGAAAGAAAACGGCCCCGGTCGAGATCCGGCGCCGCGCGAAGGACGGCCGGATACTGGAGGTGCTGCTCACGGCCACGGTGCTGCGCGATGAAAAGGGCCGGCCTGTGGAAGTGGCCACCATAGAACGGGACATCACGGAGCAAAAGCGGGCCGCCCGGGAACTCCGCAGGCTGCACGCGCGCGTGGTCTCCGCCCAGGAAACGGAACGCAAGCGCCTTGCCCGCGATCTTCATGACGGGGTCGGCCAGATACTTTCGGGAGTTAAATTCAGACTGGAAGCCCTGTCCGGGAGGATAGGCGGGAAAGGCGGCGCCGCGGCCCAGATCCTTGAGATCGGGGGCTTGATGGGGCGCGCCATCTCCGAGGTCCGCCTTGTTTCCAAGAATCTGATGCCTTCGGAACTTGAGGACCTGGGACTTGAACCTGCACTGCGCACGCTTTGCCGCGATTTCAAGGAGAACACGGGGATTTCCGTGACGCTGCGGACCGGGCGCGTTCCGGAGCCCGTCTCCCCCGAGCTGGCGCTGGCGGTCTTCCGCATTACCCAGGAGGCGCTTAATAATATCGGAAAACATTCCAAAGCGACCATGGCCACGGTGGACCTCTCCTGTAAAGGGGATGAAATAGTATTGAGCGTCAGCGATAACGGGATCGGCTTTACTCCCGGCGGCGAGCGCCCGCTCGCAGGGCGGGGGATCGGTCTCGGAAGCATGCGCGAGCGGGCGGAATCTAACGGCGGCCGCATCGAGTTCAATTCCGCGTCCGGGGCCGGGACTACGCTCAGCGTTCACGCCCCCTTGTCGGGATCGGGAGAAATCGCCTTATGAAAGCTTTATTCCTGCGGCAGCCTTCCGGAGCTTTATAAAATGACTAACAGCCGGGTGAGAAGTTCCTTTTGCGCCTGCGTAGTTAAAAAGGCGCTGGTGCTTAAGCCGCGCTGGCGGGCTCTCAAGCCTTGGCCGCCGCGGAGGAAAAAAACCGGGTGAAAGCCCGCCGCCTCTCCTGTTCCGGAGAGGAGAGAAACACCGGGGCCGCGCCGAAAGCGCGGTCCCTTCTTTAGCGGAGGCTTTTGCGGCAGCTGTGCTTTTGATGTATCATGTAGTTTAATTCCAGGAACCTCCGGGCGGACTGGACCGACCTATGGCCGACAACATTCTTCTGGTGGACGACGATAAAGAATTCCGCAGCGAATTCCGCGACTGCTTCGGGGAATATGAAATAGCCGAGGCTTCCACCGCGGAGGAGGCGCTGGTCCTGCTTCAAAAACCCAACAAGATAGACCTGGTCCTGATGGACGTGCAGATGCCCGGCATGGGCGGGCTGAAAGCCCTCAGGCATGTGCGCGCCGCGGCCCCTTCCGCCGCGGTCATCATAATGACCGGCTACAGCTCCAAGGATGTCGTTATCGAGGCGCTCAGGGGCGAGGCCAGCAATTATATCGAAAAACCTTTCGACGTGGACAAGGCCCGGGCCATCATAGAGGCCGTCCTGGCTAAAACCCGCGGTGAAGAGGAAACCGCCCTGACCGACGGCAAAGGCAAAGTGGAGAAGGTCAAGAATTTCCTGCGCAGGAACTGCCTTAAGAAAGTGCGGCTGCAGGACGCCGCGGCCTCCGTCTACCTGACCCCCAAGCATCTCAGCCGCATCTTCAAAACCTATGCCGGCACAGGTTTCAACCAGTATTACCTCAAGTGCAAAATAGAAAAAGCGAAGGAAATGCTGTCCGGCACCAGCTACAGCGTGGACCATATCTCGCAAAATCTCGGCTACCAGAACACGGCCTCCTTTATCAGGCAGTTCAAAAAGCTGGCCGGAACGACTCCGACCGGTTTCCGCGCAAAGCCGTCGGCGTCCCCGCCGCGGCGCGCGGCCTGTAGACCCGGCCGACCCCTGAAACGCAAGCGCAAATAAACCAAATTGGAAAATAGTCCATTCCCGGCCGCCGGGATGTGATACGTTCATTGTGGAAAACGCGTAAAGCGGAGAAAAGTTAATTAAAAGGGGAAACCGGCAATTATATTACAGGCCGCCGTATTCTAGAATATAGCCATAGGGTTAGGTGAGGGGGGCGACCGTACAGGGGCCCGCGCCGGGGGGCGCGGGCCCCGTCATTTGGCGGCATAAAACTTGAAGGCGGAGTTCCCTATTATCTAAAATTGTCAAGGGTTCGGGGGAGCGCGGCACGGCGAAGAGGTTTGTCAGGTTCGGGGCGGTATTTCTATGTCTATCAGATCAAAACTTATCCTCACCTGCCTGGCCTTGGCGCTGCTCCCGCTGTTTTTATTCAGCGCGCTCACAACCCGCAAATACACCGCCTCCCTGGAAAGCCTCCGCCTCGCCCAGCTGCGGGATATCACGGTTTATAAAGCCGACCGGATCGGGGACCTGTTCACCGGGCTGAAAGCCGATGTCGAGATAGCGCAGAGTTTTTATAATATCAAAACCAACCTCCCGGTGCTGACCGCGTTCTCGGGCAGGCCGGCGGCCCCGGAGTTCCTGGCGGCTAAAAAAATGCTGGACGGCCAATTGCGGCCCATGCAGTCGGTTAAGAAGCTGACCGATATCATGCTGGTAGATCCCGGCGGGAAGGTGGTCTACTCAAGCAACCCCGTGCATTTCCGGAAAGAATTTCTTAAAAAACTTTCAGCCCCGCAGCAAAAGGCCTTCGGGGAGGGGAAAAAGAATGTTTACTTTTCAGACATCTTTTTCAGGAAAGAAGAAGCTGACAGGCCGGTAATGCTGGTTTCCGCCCCCGTCACCGGCTTTAGCGGGGGATTTGCGGGGGTGCTGTTTTTTGAGGTGGACATGGGGCCGGTTTACAGCCTTATCCAGGACAGCACCGGGCTGGGAGCCACCGGTGAGACCCTGATAGGCAGAAAAGAGGGCCGGGAGGTCCTGTTTTTGAACCCGCTGCGGCATGACCCGCAGGCGGCGCTTAAAAGGCGTGTGAGCCTTGGCGCCGAGGCCGGCGTCCCCGTGCAGGAAGCCGCGCAGGGCAGGACCGGGACCGGCATTGTGAAGGATTACCGCGGCGTAGAAGTTATAGCGGCCTGGCGCCCTGTTCCCGGGAGCGGCTGGGGGCTTGTGGCGAAAATAGACGCCGCGGAGGCGTTCGCCGAAGCGAATGCGCTGCGGCGCCTGGTAGTCATTGTCCTGGTCATCCTCCTTGTCATCAGCGGCTTGACGGCTTTTTACATAGCGCGGTCCATCTCCGACCCCATAAAAGACCTTGCCGAAGGCGCGGCGATCATCGGAGGCGGGAGGCTGGACCATAAGGTGGGGACCGGCCACAAAGATGAAATAGGCCGGCTTTCAAGGGCGTTCGACGCCATGACCGAGAATTTGAAGAAGACCCTGGCTTCGCGCGACGAGCTGAACGCGGAGATAGCCGAGCGCAGAAAGACCGAGGCCGCGCTGCGCGAGAGCGAGAAACGCCTGAACAAGGCGCAGGAGATAGCCCACCTCGGCAGCTGGGACCTGGACCTCGCCGGCGGCAGGCTCGCCTGGTCCGACGAGGTCTACAGGATCTTCGGCCTTGAGCCGCAGGAATTCGCGGCCACTTACGAGGCCTTTCTGGAAGCCGTGCACCCTGAAGACCGCGCCGCGGTGGACGCGGCTTATTCCGGCTCGCTCCGGGAGGGGAAGGATTCCTACGAGATAGAGCACCGCGTGCTCAGAAGGGGGACCGGAGAGGTGCGCTACGTGCATGAAAGATGCGCGCATGTCCGGGACGGCGCCGGCGCCGTGGTGCGGTCTATCGGGATGGTGCATGACATCACCGCCCGCAGGAAGGCCGAAGAGGAGATAAGGCGCTCCAACGAGAGCCTTGGGCAGTTCGCCCATGTGGCTTCGCACGACCTCCAGGAGCCGCTGCGGGTGATGGCCGCCTATGCGAAGCTCCTGGAGCGGCGCTATAAAGGGAAACTGGACTCCGACGCGGATGATTTTATCGAGTTTATAGTCGACGGAGCCGGGCGCCTGCAGAAATTAATAAACGACCTCCTGGCCTATTCCCGGGTCGGCTGCGCCGATAAGAATGCGGACGAGGTGGACTGTAATTCCGTTTTTGCCAGGGTTCTCGGTGGCATGAGGCTGGCGATAGAGGAAAGCGGCGCGGTCGTGACGGCTGATAAACTGCCGGTTCTGACCGGCTGCGAGAGCGATTTCGTCCAGCTGTTCCAGAACCTTATAGGCAACGGGATAAAATTCCGCGGGCCCGGGGCGCCGCGCGTTCATATAAAGGCGGAAAGGAAGGGCGCCGACTGGCTGTTCTCGGTAAAGGACAACGGCATAGGGCTGGAGCCGCAGTATAAAGACCGCATTTTCCTGATCTTCCAGCGCCTGCACGGAAAGAGCGAGTATCCCGGCACGGGCATAGGGCTTGCGGTCTGCAGGAAGATAGTGGAGGCGAAGGGCGGGCGGATCTGGGTGGAGTCGGAACCCGGCAAAGGCGCGGCTTTTTATTTTACGCTGCCGGCAAAATGGGGGATAAACAATGACTGACGAAAACTATGTGCTGCCGATAGAAATACTGCTGGTGGAAGACAACCCGGCCGATGTGCGGCTGACCACCGAGATGCTTAAAGAGGAAAAGTCCTACAATAACCTGCATGTAGTTTCCGACGGGGTGGAAGCCATGGCCTTTCTCCGCAAAGAAGGCAAATACGCGAAAGCGCCCCGGCCGGACCTGATCTTATTGGACCTGAATCTCCCCAAAAAAGACGGCCGCGAGGTGCTTAAAGAAATAAAAGAGGACGAGAACCTGAAGATCATCCCGGTAGTAGTGCTTACGGTCTCCAAAGCCGAGGAAGATATTTTAAGGTCCTACAAGCTGCACGCGAACTGCTATATCACCAAACCGGTGGACCTCGAGCAGTTCATAAAAGTGGCCAAGTCCATCCAGGATTTCTGGGTCGCGCTGGTCAAGCTGCCCCCCAAGCTGGAGTAATTACCGGGCGGCAAAGAAATATCCATGGAAAACAACTGCGTCAGCGTCCTTATCGTAGAAGACAACCCGGCAGATCTCAGGCTCGTGATCGAGATGCTCGGGGAGTCCGGCTCCCCCGCTTTTAAAACCGCGCAGGCCGGGCGCCTCGGCGAAACGCTGAAACTGCTGGAGCACGAAAAACCGGACGTTATTCTTTTGGACCTTGACCTGCCCGACAGTTCCGGGTTCGAGGGCTTGGAAAAGGTCGTCGCCCGGAGCCCGCTGGTCCCCGTTATAGTTTTGACCGGAAGGGCGGATGAAGCCATCGGACTACAGGCCTTGCAGAAGGGCGCCGCGGATTATCTGGTGAAGGGGCAGATAAGCTCCAATCTCCTGGTCCGCGCCATACGCTATTCCATAGAGCGCAAGAACAAGAAAGCGGAATTGCGCAAACTGAACCGCGTGCTTAAGGCGCGCGTCGACGGCGACCAGGCCATGCTGCACGCGGAGAACGAGCAGGCTTATCTGCAGAAGATCTGCGGGATAATCGTGGAAGACTGCGGCCACGCCTTCGTCTGGATAGGCTTCGCCGAGCAGGACGAGAACAGATCCGTCCGCCCTGTGGCGCAGGCCGGCTTCGAGGCCGGTTATCTTGAGAAATTAAAGATAACCTGGGCGGATACGGAGCGGGGCCGCGGCCCCACCGGCACGGCCATACGCACCGGCAAGCCGGTCGGCTGCGGGAACATGCGGACCGACCCGGCTTTCGCCCCCTGGCGGGCGGAGGCGCTGGACCGCGGCTATAATAGCTCCCTGGTCCTTCCTTTGCTGGCCGGCGGGCAGGCTTTCGGGGCGCTGACCATATATTCAAAAAAACCGGACGACTTCGCTGAAGAAGAAGTGAAGCTGCTCGCCGGGCTGGCCGACGAACTTTCCTACGGGCTCCGTACCCTGCGGCTGCGCGCGGCGCACAAGCTCTCCGAGGAGGACGTGCAGCGGATAGCGCATATCGGCGTCTGGGAACTTGACCTGGTGACCAGCGCGCTTACCTGGTCCACCGAGTTATACCGCATCTGTGAAGCGGACCCGGAGAAGTCAGGCGCCTCCTTTGAAACCTTCCTGGGCGCGGTCCATCCCGAAGACAGGGAGCTGGTGGCCAAAGCCTACCTGGCGTCGATAAATAACGTCGCCCCTTATGATATCACGCACCGCCTGCAGATGAAGGACGGCAGGGTTAAATATATGCACAGTCACTGCAGGACTTCTTTCGGCTCCGACGGGCGCCCGCTGCGCTCCGTGGGCACCCTGCACGATATCACGGACCAGAAAAAGTCGGAAGAGGGGCTTACGGCGGCCCGGACCGAACTGGAGCGCGCCAAGCGGCTGTCCGATATAGGCGTCTTGGCGGCCACCGTGGCGCACGAACTGCGCAACCCCCTGGCCACCATCGGCATGGCCGCGGTCAACATAAAAAGGAAGGCGAAAAACCCGGACCTGGATAAGCACCTCGCCAACATAGAAAAGAAAGTTTTCGAGAGCAACCAGATAATCAACAACCTGCTTTTTTATTCGCGCCTGAAGCCCCCGCATTACGAGCGCGTCGGCATCTTCGAGATCCTCGAGGAGTCCATCGAGGCCGCCGGGGAAAGATTTGCGGGTAATATAGACTTTGGCGGGAATATAGCCGGGCTCAGGGAGGTGTTCGTAGAGGCGGACGCCATCCAGATAAAGGAAGTGCTCAATAACCTTTTAAATAACGCCGGAGACGCCGTGCAGGCCGGGGGCGGGAAGATAGAGGTATCGGGCGCGCGGGAGGACGGCTTCGTCCGTATAGCGGTGAAAGATTCGGGCCGGGGGATGGATAAAGAGACCCTGGAGCGCGTGTTCGACCCGTTCTTTACCACGAAGGCGAAAGGCACGGGGCTGGGGCTTTCCGTCTGCCGGCAGATAATGGCTTTCCACGGCGGGTCTATAGAGCTGAAGAGCGAACCCGGCAAGGGCACGGCCGCGAACCTGCTCCTGCCGGTGAAACGGCGGGACGGTCCGGCCGCGCTGCGCTGAAGCCGGTAAAGGTTACGCCTTTATTTTCTCAAGCAGCAGGGCGAAGTCTATGGGCTTGCCCAGTACCGCGCTTACCGTCCCCTTCAGCCCCTTGTCTTTCAGTTCCTTTTCCATGAAAGGACTGCCGGAAACCAGTATTACCTTCTTTTTAATATTTTCAGCTTTCATCCTTTCCAGGATCTCAAGGCCGGTGACCAGCGGCATTTTGGAGTCAAGGATAAGCGCGTCAAAATCCAGGCTTCTGATCAGGGCCTCGCCTTTTACGCTGTCGGATACGCAGGTGACCGCGTAGCCCTCGGCCCGGAGCATTTCAGAGAGCTCCTCGCACAGTTCCGCGTCGTCGTCTATTATCAGTAAGTGTTCAGCCGGCATTCCGCCTCCTTCATAAATTGAGTTTAGCAAAAAAAATATCCGTTCGCCCCGGGGCGCGGCAGCTTTATGGGCGTGCGGCCTGTTCCTCCGCATCCCTTATCGGCCGTTGCGGAGGAACTCTCGGGAATATTACTGATATTCACCCGTATAAATCCATATTGCGGGCAAATACGCGGGAAAAGTATCGTATAAATATGGCTGCGGGTAGAGGTTCAGCTCCGAAAAAACCCGCCTGTATGCCCGCGGTCTTACAAGGCAGCCGATTAAGGATAATGATATGACTAAAACACTGGAAGTCAGGGGCCGGGGCAAATACGCGCGCGGAGAGAATAAAAAGAAAGCGGAACTGCTCCGGTTGATGAAAGTGCTGGATATGAACTCCCGCCCGCGCCGGGTCAGCAAGGGCGCCGGGAAGGCTGTGCCGGCCGTGTCGCGGAAGAGCGCCCCCGGAACCCGGTTAAGCGAGGCTACGCTTGCCCTGCTGCGGCAATATTTCGCTATCTGCGTAGCGCTGCGCCGGGAATATAACGGCGTGGAAGGGGTTTAGGAAAGCGAGGGGGGCACAATGGAAAAAAAGAAACTCACCACCAACGCGGGCGCGCCCGTGGCGGACAATCAAAATATAATGACGGCGGGGAAACGCGGGCCGGCGCTGCTGCAGGATATCTGGTACCTTGAAAAGCTCGGGCATTTCGACCGGGAGGTGATCCCGGAGCGGCGCATGCACGCCAAGGGCTCGGGGGCCTACGGTACTTTTACGGTGACCAGGGACATAACCCGCTACACCAAGGCGAAAATTTTCTCGAGCGTCGGAAAAAAGACGGAGATGTTCGCGCGCTTCTCGACCGTGGCCGGAGAGCGCGGCGCGGCCGACGCCGAGCGCGACATACGCGGCTTCGCTATGAAGTACTACACGGAGGAAGGCAATTGGGACCTGGTGGGCAACAATACCCCGGTCTTCTTCATGCGCGACCCGCTCAAGTTCCCCGACCTGAACCACGCCGTAAAGCGCGACCCGCGCACCAACCTCCGCAGCGCGAAGAACAACTGGGATTTCTGGAGCTCGCTGCCCGAGGCGCTGCACCAGGTCACCATCGTCATGAGCGACCGCGGCATCCCTTATTCCTTCCGGCATATGCACGGCTTCGGCAGCCATACTTTCAGCCTGATAAACGCGAAGAATGAAAGGCATTGGGTCAAGTTCCACCTGAGGACCCAGCAGGGCATAAAGAACATTACCGACCAGGAAGCCGAGGCGCTGGTAGGGAAAGACAGGGAAAGCAACCAGCGGGACCTCTATGAGAGCATAGAGCGCAAAGACTTCCCGAAGTGGACCATGTATATACAGGTCATGCCGGAAAAAGACGCTGCAAAGCTGCCCTATCACCCCTTCGACCTGACCAAGGTCTGGTTCCACGGGGATTACCCGCTGATGGAGGTCGGGGTGATGGAGCTGAACCGCAACCCGGAGAACTACTTCGCCGAGGTGGAGCAGGCGGCTTTCAACCCGGCCAATATCGTGCCCGGCATAGGCTTCTCTCCGGACAAGATGCTGCAGGGGCGGCTGTTCTCCTACGGCGACGCCCAGCGCTACCGCCTGGGCGTGAACCACCACCTTATACCGGTGAACGCCGCGCGCTGCCCTTTCCACAGCTACCACCGCGACGGGGCCATGCGGACGGACGGGAACCACGGCGGCACGCCAGGCTACGAGCCCAACAGCTACGGCGAGTGGCAGGACCAGCCCGACTTCGCGGAGCCGCCGCTGAGCCTGGAAGGGGCCGCGGACCACTGGAACCACCGCGAAGATACTGACTATTACACGCAGCCCGGCAAACTGTTCAGGCTGATGATCCCGGCGCAGCAGAAGGCGCTGTTCGAGAATACCGCCCGCGCGCTGGGCGGCGCCCCCCTGGAGATCAGGCAGCGCCATATCGGCAACTGCCTGAAAGCCGACCCGGCCTATGGAGAGGGTGTGGCGGTGGCGCTTGGGATCCCGCAGGCCGACCCGGCAAAAGTCTGACGGAGGGACCTATGTTTAAAAAAAAGGTTATTGCGCTCGCTTTGACGGCGGGCGTCCTGGCGGCGGCTGCCGCAAATTCGCAGGAAAAGGTGAAAAAAGGAGAAACTATGCTGCAGACAACACAAACTTACAAAGCGGCGGACTATCCGCGTCTTTCAAAGATGCCGGGCTTCGGCTCACAGCTGATGGCCAACCACCTGAAGCTCTACCAGGGCTATGTCACAAATACCAACGCCCTGGCGGAGAAGCTCACGGCACTGCTGGCGGACGGCAAGGAAAAGACTCCCGAGTACGCGGAGCTCAAGAGGCGCTTCGGCTGGGAATTCAACGGCATGCGCATGCACGAGCTGTATTTCGGGAACATGGGCTCCGACGGTACGCCGCAGCAGGACGCCAGGGTCTACAAAACCATAACTGAAGACTTCGGGAGTTTCGAAAACTGGAAAAAGGACTTCGCGGCCACCGGCGCTATGCGCGGGATCGGCTGGGCGGTCCTGTACCAGGACAATCTCTCCGGCAGGCTGTTCAACGCCTGGATAAACGAACATGACGGGGGCCACCTGGCCGGCTGCACGCCGCTGCTGGTCCTGGACGTGTTCGAACACGCCTACCTGACCGACTACCAGCTGGAGCGCGCCAAGTATATAGAGGCGTTCCTGAACGTGGTTGACTGGGAGATAGTCGGCAAGCGCTGCTCTAAATAAGCCGCTTATATCAGACTCCGCGCTTTGTCCCTTCACCGGGAAAAGCGCGGAGTATCGGATTTTATAAGGAGAATCTTATGCCATACGTTAATGTCGGAGAGGAAAACTCGGGCAGCATCGATCTTTACTACGAGGACCTCGGTACCGGCAAGCCGGTAGTGCTGATCCACGGGTGGCCGCTGAGCGGCGCTTCCTGGGAGAAGCAGGTAGCGGCCCTGCTGGCCGCGGGGTACCGGGTCATAACCTACGACCGCAGGGGCTTCGGCCGCTCCGCCCAGCCTTCAACGGGCTACGACTACGATACTTTTGCCACGGACCTGCACAAGCTTATGCAGAGGCTCGATCTGCGCGACGCCGCGCTGGTCGGCTTCTCCATGGGCGGCGCGGCGAGGTGGCCCGCTACCTGGGCCGCTACGGGGCGGAGCGCGTGAGCAAGGCCGTGTTCATCTCTTCTGTCCCGCCTTTCCTGCTGAAAACCGCCGGCAATCCTGAAGGAGTGGACGGGAGCGTTTTCGAGGGAATAAAGAGCGCCCTCGCCGCCGACAGGCCGGCTTTTCTCTCCGCCTTTTTAAGGGATTTTTATAATTTCGACCTGCTCGGCGGCAAGCTTATCAGCGAACAGGCCGTCCAGGCCAACTGGAACGTGGGCGCGGGCGCCTCGGCCAAAGGGACGCTTGATTGTGTTTCGGCCTGGGGAACGGATTTCCGCAAAGACCTCTCGCTCATCGACGTCCCCACGCTGGTGATACACGGCGACGCCGACAGGATCCTCCCGCTGGCCGCCACGGGGGCGCGCACGCAGCAGGCCGTCAAGGGCGCCCGGCTGGCGGTGGTGAAAGACGGGCCGCATGGCCTGACCTGGACCCATGCCGGGGAAGTGAACGGGGAACTGCTGAAGTTCCTGGGCCTGGAAAATTCACTAAGGGAGGAAAAAACAGCCTCCCGCCAAATGGCTGAATCGACGCAAAAACTATAAAGTTCTTGTCTTCCGCGGGCCGGCCGCGGCCGGTCCTTCGGGTTCTGCGTAATTTTACCGTCATTGCCGGGTATAACTCCGCATTGTTCATTCTCCAGGCGGGGGGTATACTTACTAAAGAACACTGTCGGCGACCTTATGCGCTACCTGATTTTGCTGCTCTGCTTTAATGCCGTGCCGCTGGAGGCGGCCCCGCGCCCGGCGCTTATCCTTCCGGCCGGGCTTATAATTTCCTCCATCACTATCGACTCTCATAATGTTTTCGACACAGAGCTGCCCGCCGAAAATAAATTGCTCTACCGGGCGGCCAACCGCGTACATTTCACTACGCGCGACCCGATAATAATGCGCGAACTGCTTTTCGAGGTCGGCGACCAGTACAACGCGGCCCTGGCCGCGGAGACGGAGCGCAACCTCCGCACTCTGCCCTTCGTGCGGCGCGCGGAGATAGAGGTTGCGGTCAACGAAGACGGTACCGTGAACGTGACAGTTCACACCTACGACTCCTGGACTCTGGAGATCGTAGCCAACTACAAGCGGGCAGGCGGCGCCACCAGCATTAAAGCGGGGCTGGCCGAAGGAAACATACTGGGTATGGGTAAGTCCGGTTCCGCGGTATACAGCAACGACTGGGGGGCGGCCTCGGCGGACCTGAGCTACAAGGACCGTCAGTTCCTGTCTTTCAAGCGCATGCAATACTCCATAGCCGCCCACGCGGCTTCGGGGAACAAGAATTTATCCATGTCCCTGGACCGGCCTTTCTACGCCTCCATAGCGCGGTCGGCCATGGGCGGCAGCGTCAGTTACGGCACTACCGAAGCCGGCCCGGTCACGAGGCGGGCCATAGCCGCCGGGGTGAACTACGGCATCTCCATGACGCCTTCCACGGAGCGGACGCGGCGTATCAAGTTCGGCATCGCTGCACACCGCGCCGAGTCCACCGGCCCGGTCCCCGACCGGGACCGGTCTTTGACCTTCCAGATAGGCGCGGAGTGGGAGGAACTGGACTTCCTGACGGCGCGGCGTATACAGAAATTCACGCATGACGAGGACTTTAACCTCGGGTTCGGGATCTTTCCCTCGGTGGGGCTGGCGCCGGCTATGCGCGCCCTGGGGAGCAAACAGACGCGGGTAATTCCCGCCCTCGCCTTGCGGAAGGGCTTCACCTGGGGGAGGCAGCTCCTGCTCCTGAACTCCGGCTATAGCTCTCAGTACGCCAACGGGGAGAACCGCAACCTTATGGCTTCGTTCGACGCGGCCTATTTCCGGCGCGGCTTCAGGTACCAGACTATGGCCGCCCACACCAGCCTGGCCCTCGGCTGGCGCCTGGACCCCGCCGCTCCGCTGGTGCTGGGGGAGTTCAACGGCCTGCGCGGCTACGGCGTCGCCCAGTTCACCGGCAGCCGCCGCTTCCTGCTGAACCTCGAGGACCGCGTCTATGTCTGGGACGAACTGTTCAGTTTGCTCGACATCGGCATGGTCTTCTTCTTCGACTCGGGGTATGTGTGGCCGCAGTCGAGCCCGGTAAAGCTGGCCGACCTTAAGAACAGCGTGGGGGTGGGGCTGCGCGTGGCCCCGTCGCGCTCGGCCGCGAACAGCCCGGTGCGTATAGACCTCGCCCGCGCTCTCAACGGAGGCACGAACCGTCCGCGCTGGTCGCTTTCTATCCTTGGCGGGCAGGCTTTCTGAATATGAATAAGATCAAACTCAGCCTGCTGGTACTGGCCGCCCTGGCGCTGGCCGCCCTGTTGACGCTGGCTTTTTCGAAGCGCGAAGTCTACCTCCCCTGGGTGATGCCGGCGGCGCCCTCCGGGACAATGGTCC
>Ga0209211_10006887_pt1 | contig 16221 bp, 13 predicted proteins | sample RifGroA2_FD_183992 | JGI IMG/M metagenome (GOLD analysis project Ga0209211, IMG submission 183992) | Groundwater microbial communities from Rifle, Colorado, USA - Groundwater A2 (SPAdes) (version 2) | ecosystem: Environmental > Aquatic > Deep subsurface > Groundwater | place: Rifle, Colorado... | reverse complement strand
CGCTATGGTGCTTTCCGCAAATCCCCCGAACCCGATAATACCGTACCGTACTTTTTTCATATTCCTCCCTTGAAGATCATCGGTTGTTTCCCGTTCGGGAAACGCAGAGTCGGTCGATGTTAATGAATGGTTTGATGCAACAGGGTAAATTCATACCCCTTTGATTTCAGACGGTGAATCAGGTCGTCCAGTTTTCGGTAGAAAGGGTCGGGCCTGCGTGGGTCCGCGCCGATATGAAGAAGAAGGATGAAGCCGTTCAGCCCGAACGGCGTGTTCTCTTCGAACCACATGATCCTCGAAGCGATGGAATCCGATGTACGGTACTGGCCGCCGAGACCGGGGTGCGTATAGTCCGCGTTGGATAATGTGCCGGGAGTGAAATTGACCAACGTCAATCCGAGTTCCTTCGTCCATGCGCTGATCGAATCGTTGTACCATTCAAAGGGAGGCATGAAGAAACGGGCATCCTCCCGCCGGAGAGCGAATCGTTCCATTTCCTTGTAATTATCGAGCAAGTCCGTTATGAATTCTTTTTTTGTCACCAGCAACGAGTCACGGTTCTCCCAGGGACAATACAGCAGGTGTTTGTCCGAATGTGCGCCGAGGTAATGTCCATCGGCTTTCAATTTCGTGATAAGATCTTCGAATGATGTGTTCCTGTAAAAATCCCCCGTGAAAAAGAACGATGCCTTCACATCATGCTTTTGAAGGGTGGAGAGGATAAGGTTGCCCCCCTCGGCAAATTCATGTCCGGTGAAGGCAAGGTTGATTTGTTTCCGGGATTTGTCGGTGCGAACGATTCCTCCGAGTTGTTTTTCCACCGGTCGCGGTGCCATAGTTTGACCGAACGATGAGGAGAGAAGGAAGAGGGTTGGGAAGAGAAACCGGATCGCTTGCATGGATTCAATATAGCGCAGTGAAACGCGAACTTCCACCGTGCCGGTGGCGGAAAATGAGGGGGAAGCACGGTTGCAAGCCAAAGGCCTGTTTTGTATATTTGAAACGCCTGCGTCGATCGCACGGCCTCCGGATGGCCCAAGGTCGCTCTTTTGAGAATCGTACCGGTTTGGGGCCGGACGGAGCCGGTTTTGGATCCCGACCCCGTAGCTCAACTGGATAGAGCAACAGCCTTCTAAGCTGTAGGTTGCGCGTTCGATTCGCGCCGGGGTCACAACAACTCAGATACTGCTGTCTCCAGTCTCTCCGATGTGAGGATTCCAACGACCCTACACAGCCACACGAAATCACCCTCATGAGCAAACGGCTTCTTATTCCCGGCGGATGTCTCGTTGCAGTGGGGCTGATGCTCATGCTCCTTGCCGGACCGATCCAGGGGCTCGAAGAACGGGTGCTGACGGGCCGATACGCCATCCGCGGGGAGATACAGGCAGATACCAATCTCGTCATCCTGTACTTTGATAATGACGATATCGCCTCCCTTGGCGGCTGGCCCCTGACGAGGAATTACTATGCGCTTCTTATCGATGTGCTGACACGGAGCCGCGTTGCCGCGGTCGGGTTCGACATCCTGTTTGGCGAACACAACTTGCAGTTCCCGGAACATGACAATCTCCTCGCGTTGACAACGGGGGCCTCGGGAAAAGTTATTCTCTCCTCGTACTTCCGCGTACTGCCGTCGGAATCTTCCCCTCAAAACGGCCCGGATCACCGGATCAGTTACCTTCCCTCCGTGCCGGGGAGCCACTCTGGAACCGGTCTGCAACTTCCTTTTCCCGAGCTGGCATCAGCCGCTTCCGGTATAGGCCATGCCAACCTGGTCGATGGAGCTATGGGCGCAGTCCCCCTGTTCGTCCGATCGGGCCCGGGAGCTGTCCCATTCTTCGGTCTTGAAGTGTTGCGGGTTGCGTTGGGAGTTGACCGTGATGAAGTTCGGGTGGAGGGGGGGAAGATGAGCCTCGCGCGGTCCCAAGCTCTCTATCAGATTCCGTTCGATGCGCATGGAACCTCCCTCCTCAATTTCCCGGGGCCCATTTCCGTTTTCAAACGGTATCGTTGCATCGAGGTGCTCCGTTCGTACGAATTGCAGAGAATGGGGTTCAATCCCTCTCTGGATCTCACCTCGCTGGAAGGGAAGATTATCCTGGTGGGTGTGATCGGGGAAGGGCGCAGCATCGTTGTCCAATCCCCCTTTGACCGACGCTTCCCTTCGATCGGTGTCCAGGCCACGTTCCTGGATAATGCCCTCACCGGGAGATTCCTCTCGGCGCTGGGGTCGGTTGTCTCCATCCTTCTGTCGCTTCTGCTCGTCGGATTTGCGTTATGGCTGTTCGAACGTCTCCGGTTCCTCTCCTCGTTTACGATCACCGCGTTCACGCTACTCGTGTACGGCGTCGTGACGCAGTGGATCTTTGTGTCCTGGGGGATCGTGTTGCCGCTCGCCGGACCGGTCCTGTCCTTCCTTTTGTTCGCCACGGGGGCTGTGTTGTACGAGTACGGGATGGTTCGGAAAGCCGTGGGAAGATTGGAAACCGACAAGCAAAAAGCCGAGAGCGAACTCCGTGCGCGCGAGCTCAAGTTGCAGGCGCTCGAACGCGAACTTCTCGACCGGCGGTCCAGGGCCGGCGGGGAGAGCCGTCTTGGAGACCTGGAGGAAATCCAACGCTATAAAGAAGAGATCAGAGCTCTCTCGGCGCAGGTGAGCGATCTGGTGAAGTTCGAGCCCATGGTGGAGAACGATACGGGCGGTGGGATGTTTGAAGGCATGGTCTATCAGGCGTCCGGCAGGATGAAGGAAATGGTTGAGTTGATCCAAAAAATTTCGACAAGTGACGCAAACGTGTTGATCCTGGGGGAAAGTGGGACGGGGAAGGAGCTGGTGGCACAGGCCATTCATCATCTCAGTTCCCGCGGAAAAAAACAATTCGTGACGGTGAATTGTGGGGCCCTGACGGAGACTCTCCTTGAAAGCGAGTTGTTCGGGCATGAGAAAGGTTCCTTCACGGGAGCGGTGAAGGATAAGATGGGACGGTTCGAATTTGCGGATGGCGGCACCATCTTCCTGGATGAAATTGCGGAGACAAGCGAGGCATTCCAGGTCAAATTGCTCCGCGTTGTCCAGTCCGGCGAGTTTGAACGGGTCGGCTCCACCATGACCTTGAAGGTCGATGCCCGGATTATTGCCGCGACCAACAAGAGTCTTAAAGATCTGGTTCAGGAAAAGCGTTTCCGCGAAGACTTGTACTACCGGCTGAACGTTTTTTCCGTCCAGCTTCCCGCATTACGGGAGCGAAAAGCGGATATCCCCCTCCTCGCACAACATTTCGTAACGCTGGAAGATCCGTCCTTCGCAATCTCCTCCACCGTTCTTGATGCGTACCTCCAGTACCCATGGCCGGGCAATGTCCGTGAATTGCAGGGGAGCATCAAGCGGGCTGCAATCCTTGCGAAGTCCGAAAAACGCAGCCTTATCCAACTGAAGGACCTCTCCGAGGAGATCATCTCCTCTCTCAAAGGTCAGGTTGATATCGAGGATCAAATACTCGAGCTGCTCCGGGATAAAAAATTTTCCCGGAGCTCCATTTCGGAGACGGCTGAGGAGTTGGGCGGACTCAATCGCGGTACGGTGGCGGAGTATTTTCGGGGTATTTGCTTCAAGTACTTTTTCGAAAGTGTATGGGATAAAGAACTGACGGTTGCGGGGATCGCGGGAAATCAAAATGGCGAAGCAAATGAAAGAGTCATGAAGAAGCTCTCAGAATATGTGGGGAATGTCGTTGAAGGAGTCCAGCATGGCAGATCCCTTGAAGATGTGAAACCCTCTTTAAAGGCAAAATACAAAAACCTACCTCAGCGGTACCATACTATCCTGGACGAAGTGATCCGGGCATACCTTGACGGAAAGTGGCGCTAAGCCCCTTCCTCCAGTCTTTGTAATTTTTTCACGGATTTCTGCCGGAGTGGAGTTATTCCGGCAGTACACTCCGGCAATTCCGGCACTTCTCCTTTCTCCTTCGCTTCCTCAAAATCCCCCAAACAAGTATTAACCTGTTTCAATTCAACATGTTACTGTCGGCTTTTCAACTTCTTCAACCAAAGTGTGGATTGGCATAGGAGTTGGATAGGTTAGCGAAGCCTGGGGGATCATAATAACCGTTGATTAAGGGGGGAAAAGGGATGACGCCAAAAGAACAATTGTACCTTGAGTCGATCATCGAGAGCAACAATTTGTTGACGACCGATGTCATCCCGTTGGATGACGGGGATGCGTATGCAACGGATTACAGGGGGGGATCGACAAAGATCGGCGAGCGGGGGTTCCCGTTGCGTTGGGGGAGGGTCATTCACAACGTCTGCAAATCCGTTTCCTTCGATGAGCAGACGGAGGAGTGTGTGATTGCAACGATCTCCCGGACGATCAATGGTATTATGAAGATCTCCGCGCCATACCAGTTGAGTACGCGCATGCGTCACGCCATCATCGAGAAGCCCTTTGTCGAACACAGCGTTCGCAAAGCGCAGTTCTCGAGGATCGGAAGAACCAAGGATCCTTCAAAAAACTGGAAGTTGCATGCGGTTTCCCTTGTGAGAGGTGGGACGGAAGACGCCAACGTGCTCATCGATGAACTGACCTTGAGGGCCGGCGATGGAGAAATGATCTCACTCAAATCCTCGAACGAGAATATCTGGCCCTTCGGTCTGGATGATCCCCGCGTGGCGACGGTTGAAGGAGAGACAGATGTTGACGTTGCGGTGAAACTGAAAACTTCCGATTTCGAGCCGACGATGGTTGTTCTCCGGTCAGGTTTTAAGGGGGAGTGGGGACAAAGGACGTTATTGCCCCTTAAATCCGAGAATAAATCCGGAAATCGTTATTTGCATACTTACGAAAACACTGTCCGGGCACAGGCCAAGCCTGGAGTGTTTCATGCGGTGGTTGAAGCGATTCATCGGGAAACATTGTGTGAGTTGGATGGGGCGGTTTCGACAAGTTTTTGGGGGGTACCGTATGTCATCCAGTAATATCAGTAAGGATGGGTATCCCGGGCTTCCGCCTTCGTGGGGAACGGCGGGAGCCTAAAATTTATCCGGGGGACGGGCATCAATCTATTCGCGTGGATTGACTTTAAATAACTAACCAAGCTCGCCCCCGGATTTTTTTAATAGGATTTTTCCTATATTCAACCAGTGTGATGGACCGTGCGATGAACCTCCGTATACCTTATATCATTCTTCTTGGCGCTCTGTTTGTTCTCCAAGCCTGCCGCCAGAACAACCCTATTACTCTCCAGGATGAAATCGGTCTTGACGAGCCCGTTGAGGTCCTTTTCCTGAAAGAGCAGCCGGATACCACAAGCACCTCTTCCGTGAAAGACCAGACTCAAACAACGGTCGACCTGACAGGACTGCTGCGGTCGGATGAACGGAACTATCCTGGAACGATCCTGATCGGCGGTGTGAAAACGGATCTTGAGGGAGGGAGGTCTTCGCTCTCCTACTCCCGCATCCTTCTGAGGGATTTGCAGGACACGGTGTGGGCAAAGGGGGGATGGGGATATTTTTCCGACAACCGGCTTATTGATGTGGGGAGGGCGACGTTGGATGACGTCGAGTTTGATGTCACCCAAATCATTACTCAATTACGGACAGTCAATTTCGTGGTCCCGCTCAGCGTTGGTGTCATACACAAGCTCGGAAATGACGGGAACCAGCCGGCGAGACCCATGCAATACCTCCCCCAGCATACGTACTTCATCAGCGCCCAGGGAAAGCGGTACGGGAAGAACGGCGAGCACGAACTGAAAAAATTCCAGCTCCCCATCCAGAGCCCGGACGAGGTAACGATCACCAGCCTGCAGTCGAACAGTTTCGTGTTCCGGGACGAGGATATGGTTCTGCGGTGGCGTGGCGAACCGGGACAACGTACCAAGGTGATTTTCAGTACCTACGACGAGAAAAATGGAAGAGCCGAAACGCCGCTGGTCCAATTTACAGCGTATCCGAAGAACGGAGCCCTGACGATCTCCTCGAAATTGCTAAAGCTCATCCCATCGACGAATACCGGTAAAGTTCTCCTTTCCCTGGTGTCGGTCAATCAGGCGGAGGTCTCTCTTGAGGGATATCCGAGCAAAGTGTTGCTTCAAGCCGCTTCGATCCACAATATGGTTGTCTCCCTGCGCTGACTTCGGGGCGCAGCGCTGGTTCACGCTTCCTTCAGCAGTTCACGCGAAACGATTCTCACGCGAGCGAGGTCGTACTGTAGAGGGTTCATGAAATTTCCGTTGACATTGATGGTTGCCACCAGCTTGCTGGTCGCCGTTGCCCACGGGCAATATCTCAGCTCCTCACGGGGCATGGGATTGGGGGCGTACACGGCCCTGGTGAACGACCTCTCGGGCCTCGATTGGAACCCGGCCGGGTTGGTGCAGGTGCGTGACTGGGAGTTGAGCGGTTCAAACATGTTCTCATCCGAAACACGGGGTCTGAGCTTTCAGACGATAGGGGGGACAAAGCGGTTCCTGGAGAACCATTCCTTCTCGCTTCGCTATTCCCCCGGTCTGGTCATGGAGTTCATCGTCCCAAGCACATTCCAGTTTCAAAACGGGCAGCCCATTACGTTCGACAAGAGGATCAACTACCGGGAATCGTACGCTTTCGGGTACGGGTATCAAATGACCCCCGATGTTGCCCTTGGTTTCAGCGGCCGGTTACGGGAGGAGTTCATCGCCGATACTCGACCGTTTATTGAACAGGACACGGTCGCCCGCGTACGGGTGGTCGAGTACAATGCGAGCTCCTGGAACATGGACATCGGCATGCTTTGGAACCCGGACCCTTCCTTCAGCATGGGGATTGTCGCCAAGAACCTGTTCCGGATGAAGGAGAGCACCTTCCCGCAAGAAGTCGAATCGTACGCCCTCCGTTCTCTCAAATCGTTGCGGCTGGGCATGAGCTACAGGCCTTCGTGGTTTGCAACCTTTTCCATCGATTTCGACACCGAGCGTCAGGGGGGATTCGGCTCAGAGTGGAGTATTACCGACGGTCTCCAATTTCGCCAGGGATCCGTTTTCGGCTCGCAGTACTCCCCCTTTTTTTCTGCCGTCTCCGGGGGATTGGGATTCAGTTATGAGTCGGTCCGGTTCGATCTCAGCTATCTCCATTTTTTCAACCCAACGGACCGATCCAAAGTAACTGTGCAGGATTTCGTTTCCAAAGGAGTGAAGGATATCGCCTTCAACCAGTTTACGCAGAGCCAGGGGATGCTGACGATCAACGTTCCGCTTGGCCGCACGCGGGAGTACATCGCAAGAATCGAGCACGTGACGATCTCGAGCGAAGTGTACCCCTCGTCCTACCATGTGCACGCCGTCAGGCCCATTGGAAAGGCGAGAGTCCGCAATATCTCGCAGAAACCTATTCAGGCACGGGTATCGTTCTTTGTTGATCAGTATATGGATCGTCCCACCGAAACGCCGTCGCTCTATATCGGTCCGAATGAGGAGAGAGAAATTCCGATGTATGCCATCTTCAACGATGCGATCAGGTTTGTTCCGTCCATGGTCCTGCGCGCCGCGGAAGTCCTGGTGAAGGCCTCTCCGACGGAAGAATATGACGACCGGAGCCAGGCCCGTTTGATCATCCGTGGGCGCAACGATTGGGACGGGGATGCGATGACCTTGCGGAGTTTTGTCACCCCCGAGGACCCCGACATCCTCCGGTTTACCCGCAACGTTGTGAACCAGCAAAAGGTGGTGCTTGCCGAAACGTCGGGACTGTTGGAGAAATTCAACACCGCGTCGATCCTCTTCAACGAATTTTCTTCGCGGTTGTCATACGTCAGCGACCCCCGTGGCAGCAAAGACCGCGTCCAGTATCCGTCCGAGACCTTTGCGTTGCGCGGCGGCGATTGCGATGACATGACAGTGGCGTACGCCTCGCTCCTCTCCAGTGTCGGTATCAGCACGGCTTTTATCGATGTCATACCGCCCGACCGGGCGCACGATGCCCATATCTTCCTGATGTTCGATACGGGGGTTCCTGCATCCCAGGCGGAGGTGGTCAGCAACAACCCGAAGCGGTATGTGGTGCGCAAGAACGAGCGGGGCGAGGAAACTGTCTGGCTCCCCGTCGAAACAACGATCATGACCGACGGATTCCAGAAGGCGTGGGAAGTCGGGGCCAAGGAGTATCTTGACCACGTTGAGGTGGGGTTGGGGGTGGTGCGGGGGTGGGTGCGGGTGGTCGATGTCAGGCCTATGATGTAATACAGTGTGAGAAAGGATCTCCGTATGATGAAACGAATTGTCACAACAGTCCTTCTTGGCTTGTTCGCCATTCCTGTGCTCGCGAACGACTTTACTGTGAAAACTGTCAGGGGAACGGTCGAAGTCAGGCGCGGAGTCAACGAAGAATGGAAAAAACTGAAAGCCGGTGATATCCTGAAGCCGGAGGACACGATGCGCACCGGCAAGTCGGCGGCGGCGACCATCGAGTCCGTGAACAAAACGCTTTCCGTTCCCGAGCTGACGATGATCGACATTTCCGATGTCCGGAACCTGACGCAGGAGGAGTTTCTCCTGAAGCTGGCAATGGAAAACATCCTTGCCGTTCCGGAACGGGAGGAGAACGAAACCACCCTTCCCTCCACCACGGTGCTCAGAGGCAGCAATAAGGAGAAGGAGGTCCTGGAGGATGCACGCCCACTTGAAGTAGGAACGATGCAATTGCAGGGGGCGAGGGTTCTTTTCGACAACGCGTTCTTTGGTACTTCGATCCTCAAGACAAAGGAAACCTTCCGGACGTTTCCGGAGCTGAAAGCGAACTACGATGCACGGATCCTGACCGCTCAGGCATTCGAAAAGATGCACCTCACGAATGAGGCGGTTGCCGAGTACGCTCTGCTGGCCAAGGAAAACCTGACGCCGGCGCAGCAGAAAGTCGTGCAGGGTTCCATCGGAAGGCTGAAGCGGAAGTAACGGATCGCTTTCGGGTTTGTCTGCGAACCTCCTTGGGAAAAACTCTCAAGGAGGTTTTTTATTCCGGGTATGCCCATCTTGCTATTCCCTCAAATATCTTCTACATTTGCCAGGTTTTTCCACGGTGTCATGGCTTGAATGAGGTTCAACCACACCTACGGTCCCTTGTCAGCTGACGTCATCCTTCAAACAACCAACCTGAGCAAACGGTACCGAAAGCGGTGGGCCGTTCGCAATCTGAACCTTGAAGTCCACCGCGGCGATGTTTTCGGATTCCTTGGCCCCAACGGCGCCGGAAAAAGCACCACCATCCGGATGCTCCTCTCCCTGATCAAACCTACAGCCGGCGATGTCCACCTGTTCGGTCGTTCCCTTCACACGGAACGGAACCATGCCTTGAAGTCCGTCGGAGGCATCGTCGAAAAACCGGATTTCTACCTGTACCTCTCCGCATACAGGAATCTTGAAATAGTCGGGGCTCTCAACGGGGGGACCAGCCGCGAACGCATCCTGGAAGTTCTCGGGTTGGTGGGCCTCGGCCAGCGTGTCTCCGATACGGTCAAGACGTATTCCCATGGCATGAAGCAGCGCCTCGGTATTGCCCAGGCGCTTCTGTCCGATCCGGAACTTGTTGTGCTCGACGAACCGACGAACGGCCTCGACCCACAGGGAATGAAGGAAATTCGGGATCTTATCCACCACCTCTCCCATGATCGGAAGAAAACGATTTTCCTCTCTTCGCACCTCCTGAATGAGGTGGAACTGGTGGCGAACCGGATGGCGATCATCAACAAGGGAGAACTGGTGACGCAGGGGGAGGTGAAGAAGCTCCTGGAGGAGGGGGAGAAGTACGTCTTGCTCCTCGGCAAACCGAAGAAAAAACTCCTGGAGGTGCTGGGGAAGCAGCTGTACGCGACCCACATCAGGGAGATCGATGACGGGTTCGAAGTTGCCATGCCCTTCGACCTCGTGCCGAAGCTCAACCGGGCGATGGTGCGAAACCACGTTGAGGTTCAGGCGATGATCCCGCGAAGGTCCCTGGAGGATTTCTTTCTCTCGATCACGGAAAATGAATCAAAAGCCTAGAATTGCCCGAGCATCTTTTCCGAGCCGGCTTCCATGAGTTGATCGTACGGGAGGCGGTATGAGCGTTGTTTACGGCAGGGAGCTATGATCCGTTTAATTTATTTCGAACTTCTCAAAACCTTTCTCAAGAAGCGAACCTATATCGGCTTCGCGATTATCTTATTGATCGTCCCGCTGATTGAAGTCGCGATGAAGCTGGAGGGAGGAAGATTCCTGCAGGCGACGACCCGCTCCCTGCAGCAGGACTTTTTCTTCGTCGGCAACCTGTTCAACGGATGGCTCGTTTCGTACAACATGATGAACAGTCTCTGGGTGCATATTCCCCTCCTGGTCTCCTTCGTGGCGGGGGATATGCTGGCAGGGGAGGCGACGGCTGGAACGTATCGCCTGATTCTCATCAGACCGGTTTCCAGGACGAGAATCCTCTTGTCCAAGTACGTCACAACCGTTCTGTACACCCTGATCTTTGTCTTTTTTCTTGGCGCCCTCAGCATCGGGATGGCCCTGCCGTTGTTGGGGAGAGGTGACCTCGTCGTGTTTAATCGCGGGATCCTGATTCTCCCGGAAGCGGACGTTGCGTGGCGGTTTATCGTTGCCTATGGACTGGCAGCATGGATGATGCTGACCATTGCATCCCTTTCGTTTTTTCTCTCTTCGTTCGTGGAGAATGCCATCGGACCGATCGTCGGGACGATGGGAGTATTGATCGTCAGCCTCGTGGTCCTGACGATCCCGGTTGAGTTATTCGAGTCGATCCGGCCGTACCTTTTTATGTACTACACCAACGTGTGGCAAAAGGTTTTCATGGATCCCGTTCCGTGGACGGCGATCGGGAACGACGCCCTCGTGCTCGGGGGGTATTCCGCCGCCTTCCTGGGGGCGACATGGTTTATTTTCGTTCGGAAGGATATCGTCTCCTGAAAGGCCGTCGAAAAAGGAACACCATTTAAGAAAGGAACTTCATGGATATCTATGTCGCGGCGGTCGTACTCTACATTGCCATCTTGACGGGTTTCGGTATCTACAAAAGCCGGTCTGTCAAGACGCAGGATGATTTCATGGTTGCCGGAAGAAAAACTTCCGCGATGTTCCTTTCGGGGACGCTCATCTGTTCGTGGATCGGATCGGGGAGTCTCTTCGGGGGGGCCGGCCTCGCATTCCGCATGGGCTTTTCAGAACTCTGGATGAGCGCCGGGGCATGGGTGGGTATTGCCATTGTGTATTTTCTTGCGCACCGGGTCCGGAGGATCTCGCAGTACACCGTGGCGGACATTCTGGAGAAACGGTACAACTCCGTTGCGCGCGTCTTCGGAAGCTCAGCGGTGATTATCGCGTACCTGACGATCGCCGGCTACCAGTTCCGCGGAGGGGGAAGGCTCCTGAATATTCTCACCGGCATCGACCCGCTTTGGGGGGGAGCGATCACCTGCGTTGTCGTCATCCTCTTCACCGTCGTTGCCGGGATGGTCTCGATTATTACCATCGACCTCTTCAACGGTGTGATGATGACGGTCGGGGTTCTGCTTGCCGTTCCACTCGTGTACTCGGCCGTTGGTGGGGCGGAGCAGCTTGCCACTCTGCCCGCGGAACGGTTCATGGCGTTGGGGGGGCATAATATGACGTGGGCGATGGGAGTGTTCTTTCCCACTTTTTTCCTGTTGCTGGGGGAGAGCAGCATGTATCAGAAATTCTTCGCCGCGAAGGATGAGTCGACCGCGCGGCGCGCGGTGGTGGGAATGATTATCGGTGTGATCATCGTCGAGAGCATGCTGTGTGCGCTCGCCGTGTTTGGCAGTGCAAAATACATCAACCTTGCCCCGTTCGTCGCCGCCGACGGTTCCATCGACCGGGCGACGACGGAGACGATCATCCTGCATCTTGCCCGATACGACCTTCCGACGGCTGCGGGGGTACTCCTGTTGTGTGCCGCGGTCGCGATCATTCTTTCCACCGCCAACTCGTACCTCATGATTCCCTCCACGAATATCACGCGGGACTTCTACCAGCGTTTCATCAATCCGGAGGTCTCGCAGCCGGCCATCGTCCGGTTCCAGAGGATCTCGATTGTCGTGCTGGGCATCATCGCGTTCGTGATGGCAAACTTTTTCAAAACGATCCTCGACATGGCCTTTACCGCCTATACCATGGTCGGCGCTGGCCTCACACCGGCGCTGCTCGCGGCATTTCTTTGGAAGCGGGTGACGGTTGCGGGTGGTGTCTCTTCCATTATCGCGGGGATGGGGACGACGATCGCGGTCACCATCTTTAACTTCATAGTCCCCGAGAGCGCCATGGAGACCGACTACATTATTATTCCCGCTGCGATTGCCTCGATTGTCTGTCTCATTGGTGTCAGCCTGCTTACCCCCCCATCTCCGGAGGAAAAGTGGAAACCGTTCGTCGATACAAAAGGGATGTGATGCGCTTGCGCAGGGGCATGGTTGTTCTTGCGGCCATGGGAGTTGTTCTGATCGGAGCGCAGGCGCAGGCCCCGCCCACGGCGGCACAGATCCTCCTGAATGTTGAGCAACGGGGGGCCGACGTGAGGGATTATATTGTCGATGTCCAGGCGGAGGTCGACATGGAGCGGATGAGAATCCCGCGGATGAAGGCGACGATGTACTTCAAACGTCCGAACAAGGTGCATGTGGAGTCATCCAGCTTTGCCATGTTGCCGCGTGAGGGGCTCGCGCTCGATCCTGCGGCCATGCGGGAACAGTATGACGTCTCCCTGGTGGGGGTTGACGACACCGCGGGCATCAAGATCTATAAGCTGCAACTGGCGGCAAAAGCAGCTTCGACGCGGCTGAGGCAGATGTTTGTCTGGGTGAATGGGAGCCACTGGACAATCATGAAGATGGAGACCATTCCCTATCAAGGGAGGGTTCTGACGATGCTCTTTACCTACGCACTGTTCGAGGGGAAGTACTGGCTGCCGCAATCGATGAAAGCGGAATTCGAGGCGCCCGGACGTGATACCACAGGAGTGAGGAGCGACCCCGCGATTGCTCCCTCTCCACAATGGGATGAGATGCGTCGTCCGCTGAGAAGCGGATCGATCAGCCTGGTGTATGCAAACTACAGGATCAACACCGGATTGGGGGATGAGATGTTTGAGCGCAAAGAGCCGCAGAGGCGCGACTGACCGCTTGCGGTCTTATCAGGGGGGGGCGATCGGAAGCATGACGGTCACGGTGGTCCCCTTCCCCAACTCGCTTTGAATGACCACGCTCCCGCCGTACAGCTCGATGAGCCGTTTGACGAGAGCCAGTCCCAACCCGGTTCCCTGTTGTTCCCGTTTGGTTCGCTCAAACTGGTTGTAGGCGCTGACCTCAGCAACCTGCCGGTCGCTCATGCCGATGCCTTGGTCCATGACCGACAACCGGAACACACTCCCGGATCCTTCTGTTGTGACATGCACGGGGGTCCCCGCGTTTGAAAATTTCAATGCATTATCCACCAGCTCCTCGACCACCCGTCGCGCGTGAGCGGTGGAGATGGCTGCTTCTCCACCCGTAAGATTTATAACGACATCCCCTCCCCGTTCTGCTTCCGCGCTTTTCTTCTTGGCAAGTTCCTCGATATGCATCTCGAGCATCGCCGTCCGTTCGGTTCGCAACAATGCCAAGCGTTCCGGGTCGGAGGCGAGGATCTCCAGCTGGGCGTACGAAAGAAAGTTCTCAATAAGATTGCCAAGACGGTTGGCAGACTTCAGGACGAGACTTGCCATTTCGGAGATCTCGGCGGATGTCAAGTTGGGATTATCGTCCCGCAGCACTTCGGCAAATCCGATAATGCCGCTCAGGGGCGTTCGAATTTCGTGAGGAAGAGAGAGGGTAATGCTCGATCGCAGCGCCTGCAGCCTTCGTTCGGCGTGCTCGTTGCTTAAGCGACGCTTCTCCAGCCGGGAGCGGATTGCCCCGAGGAGTTCAGGAATGGCAATGGGTTTCGAAAGAAAATCATCCGCGCCCAAGTCCATCCCCTGCCGCATATTGGAGCGGTCCGCCAGGCCGGTCAGGAAGATCAGGGGGATGGTTGCGGTGGATGGATTTTGCCGGAGACGTGCAAGTGTGGCATAGCCGTCGAGATTGGGCATCTGGACATCACAAAGGATCAGGTCGGGGAGGGTGGAGAGAGCGAGTTCGATTCCTTCACGGCCATCGGAGGCCTGCAGGGTCTCAAGCCCTTCCTGCGCCAGGGCTGAGGCAATCATCTCCCGAACCATGGCGTCATCATCAATGATCACGATTTTTGACACAATGCGAAGTTCTTTCGGTAATGGGACTTCAGGATACGGCAAAGTTCAAAGAGAAACAAGAATACCCCTGATTTCAGAGCCTTTCATCCCTGTTCGAACCTCATGAAAAAAAGAGTTGACATTCAGCAGGCCTTGGTTTATATTTAGGCTGTCCTAAATTTAAAATTAGATAATCAGAAGCAAGGAACGATCATGAGGGGACGATTGACAACAACGCGAACGTTAATGGTCGGGAGCGTCATCCTGGCTTTGTCCGGAATAGCGGGTTGCACAGCGCTCTTTACCGGTCCCGTGGAGGAAGGGGAAACATTCGACCAACCGCTGCCCGGCCTCACACGTGCACAGCAACTCGCGTTTGCCCGCGGTGATGAGGCTTTCGAGAAAGCATTCTCGGTGAACGAGGGCCTCGGCCCGATCTTCAACCAGCCGTCGTGTGAAAGTTGTCATGCCGGCGATGGCAGGGGACATCCGCGCACCAACCTGATCCGCTTTGGCCGTAATGCGGGGGGAGCGTTCGACCGATTGGATACGGAGGGGGGACCACAGCTCCAGGAGCGTGCCATTCCCGGCGTTGCGCCGGAGACGCTTCCCGCACATGCAAACGCGATCTCCGTCCGGAGTGGCCCACCGGCTTTCGGTCTTGGACTGGTCGAAGCTATTCCGGACGTGGTCATCCTCGCCGGGACAGACCCGAACGATGCGAATGGTGATGGTATCTCGGGGCGCCCGAATATGGTCGTTCCCCCGGACTGGGTGGGTGTTCCTCAGACTCCTTCGGTGGGCAGATTCGGCCGAAAGGCCGGCGTCGCTTTTCTGTTTCAACAGGTTGCCAACGCCTATCACCAGGACATGGGAATTACCTCCGATGTTCTCCCCAACGAAAACCTTCATCCGGTGAATGGGACTTTAGGGGATGATGTCCCCGACCCCGAAGTATCGCGGGCCACCATCGATGATGTCCTCTTCTATCTGCGTACTCTCGCTCCGCCAAAGCGCGGGCCGGTAACCCCGGAGGTGAAACGGGGTGAGCAGCTTTTTCAACAGATCGGGTGCGCATCGTGCCACACCCCTTCCATGAAGACGGGAACGCACCCGACGATCGCCGCATTGAATCAAGTTGACGTTCCGTTGTACTCCGATTTGCTGCTTCACGACATGGGTCCCGATCTTGCGGATAATTTTGTCGAAGGTGAGGCGGGTGGCACGGAGTGGCGTACCGCGCCGCTGTGGGGCTTGCGTCTGGTGGGGGACCATCTTGGGGGAACCCACTTCTACCTGCACGATGGCCGGACCTCCGATGTCCGCGAAGTTATTCAATCCCATGGCGGGGAAGCGGCCCAAGCCAGGACACGTTTCTTCGGACTGTCGAAACAGGACCAGGACGCACTGATCATGTTCCTCCTTTCATTATAGAAGATTGAAAATGCCCTCACCATCAAACCGAAGGATATTTCTTCAGCAGGTCGGTGCCCTCGCCGGCACGATGCTTCCTGTTATCCTTACGTCCGGGGGCTGTGCAACGGGACTCACCGCCTATCGATCACCGGTTTCGGAGGGGAAGGCAGTTCTGAAGCTTGATGAGTATCCGGAGTTGGCCTCGGTGGGGGGCGCCATCGAACTGGAAGTACCATCCCACCACGAGAGCATCATCGTCGTACGAACTGGTGAGGAAATGTACGCCGCTGTTTCGCCGACGTGTACACACCTCGGTTGCACGGTGCGCAAGGAGCCCTCGTTTTTCCGCTGTCCGTGTCACGGCTCGACGTACTCTCTGGAAGGGTCCGTTGTCCGCGGTCCTGCCGAGAAAGCACTTGAGCAGTACCCGGTTCAATTCATCAATAATCAACTAACGATCCTGCTCCGACCATGAAGAAGTTTATGACCGTAGCCCTTTCCCTTATCATGCCTTTTTCCTGGGTATTCGGGAGCCCTCTCTTTTCCGAA
>Ga0209211_10006884_pt1 | contig 16228 bp, 11 predicted proteins | sample RifGroA2_FD_183992 | JGI IMG/M metagenome (GOLD analysis project Ga0209211, IMG submission 183992) | Groundwater microbial communities from Rifle, Colorado, USA - Groundwater A2 (SPAdes) (version 2) | ecosystem: Environmental > Aquatic > Deep subsurface > Groundwater | place: Rifle, Colorado... | reverse complement strand
AATAGTCAATCCAGCATCACCTTGGGCTACACCCATGACTTGGCTGTTGGGCTGTAGACTAATAGCCAAACGACAGCTGGGGTCAGTTATTAAAGCCACTTCTGACCAATCTTTAGTCACCTTAGTTAAACGGCCAATAACCATACCCTGGGCTTCAACAACTAACAAGCCATTAATTAAACCATGGCGACTGCCTTTGTTAATTAACAACTTACTATTTTCTAAACGATTATTAATATCTGCTTGTTGACTAATAACTCTAGCTAGCAACCAATCATACTGACTGTTTTCAAAAAAATTAACATACTGACGCAGAGTAACATTTTCCTGTTTAACATATTCCAATTGAGCATTGGTCATGATTAAAGCCACGTTGGCTGATTCTAATTCTTTAGCCTTGGTCTGCCAATCAATATCGCTGGTCGCTCCCTCATACCAATTGGCTGTCGCTTGGCTGGCTTGGTAACCAGTACTCAAACCCGGCTTGAGTATATTAATTAGTAAAGTCTCCAAAGGATTTAAAACTTTAATTTGATGCAAAAAAATAAAGAGGGCCACCACTGCCAAAAGATAAAAATATTTGTAACGCCGGGCGGTCTGCTTCATAAAATCTTTTAATAATAAGCCTCTTCTACCTTACAATTCCTTAGTGCTGGGCAAAACCACTTTAGCTAATAACTCAGCATCGGCCAAGAGAATGCCGGTACCACGCACGACACAGGTTAAGGGATCATCAGCCACCCTCACAGGAATTCTAGTGGCCTGAGACATTTCCTGAGCTAAACCACGTAACAAAGCACCACCTCCAGTAAGAATAATACCGCTTTCATAAATATCAGATACTAATTCCGGTGGTGTAGTTTCTAAAATAATTTTAATGTTGTCAATAATTTGATTAATACTGTCAGTAATGGCTTCACGAATCTGACCGTCGCCAACCTTAATTTCCTTAGGCAGACCCGTAATTAAATCGCGACCGCGCAGTTCCATTTCCAAAGTTTCTCGCAGAGGCGCCACTGAACCAATCTTAATTTTTAATTTTTCAGCCAACTGTTCACCAATTAAAATATTGAACTCCTCACGCACATATTGGATAATATCATTATTCAAAGTATTGCCAGCCACGCGCAAATTTTTCCAGTTAACGCAACCGCCTAAAGAGATAACAGCAATGTCTGTGGTACCACCACCAATGTCCACTATCATGGTCGCGGCTGCTTCGGTGACGGGCAATCTAACCCCAATGGCCGCCGCCATAGGCTCTTCCACCAAATGAACCTGACGAGCACCCGCTGACTTAGCTGCATCTTCCACAGCTTTCTTTTCCACTTCGGTAATATCCAAAGGAATACCAATCACCACGCGAGGGCGAGGCGCCAAGGTAAAATCTTCACTATGGACCTTGTCAATGAAGTACTTCAACATTTTTTCTGTTACTTCAAAATCAGAAATGACGCCTTCATACAAAGGTTTGATAGTAACAATGTGAGACGGGGTCTTGCCCAACATTTTCTTAGCTTCTTCGCCAATAGCTAAAACTTCGTCAGTCCGGCTATTAATAGCTACGACTGACGGTTCGTTGATAACAATACCTTTATCAGGTGTATAGACTAGAGTTGAAGAAGTGCCTAAATCAATCCCCAGGTCTTTACTGAATTTGCCAAAAAAACGGCTAAACATGTTTATTTGCTAAAATAAGCCGCCACTTTATCAAGTTTTATGATTTCAGTGCCCTCCTTGGCCCTTAATTTTAATTCTACGCCTCCCTGCTTTAATGAATTATCAGAAATAATCAAACGATGAGGACAGCCGATCAAATCCGCGTCAGCCAATTTACTACCCATACTGATATCGCGGTCATCATAGAAAACTTCTAAGCCAGCAGTTGTTAAAGTCTGATATAAAGTTGTGGCCTTGTCATCTTGTTTAAAAGACAGTAAATGAATACTAAAGGGGGCAATGGCCTGAGGCCAGACAATACCCTTGTCATCGTGTAAAATTTCAACAATGGCGCCCATTAAACGACTGGGGCCTATACCATAGCAACCCATAACCACATCCTTTTCTTGGCCAGTTTCATCAGTGTACTTCACTTCAAAGGGTTTGGCAAACCTGGTGCCCAGCTTAAAGATATTGCCAATTTCTACAGATTTGGCGGTACGCAATTTGCTGTTGTCGCAACTAGGGCAGGTATGGTGCTGATCAATGATTTCTTGATTGATAGCAATCTTACATTTGTCACAAATATGAATGGTATCTTCACCACCCGGACAGATAGCTTGAAATTCATGAGAATACTTAGAAAAAGCTCCGCCAGCTGCATAGGTTAAATAGGTGTAATCGATTAAACCACAGCGTTCAAAAATTTTAAAATAGGCTTTTTGCACAATCTTGTAATATTGCTTCAATGCTTCTTCGTCAGGATGAAAAGAATAGAGATCCTTCATGGAAAATTCCCGACCACGTAAGAGACCAGCCTTGGCTCGTGGTTCATTGCGAAACTTGGTTTGAATTTGATAAACAGCTACGGACAAGTCCTGATAACTTAAAATATATTTCTGCAATAAAGGAGTGACCACTTCTTCATGAGTCGCGCCCAAACCATATTCTTTTTGATTGCCACCAATAAGTTTAAATAAAGCATCAAAGTTGTCCCAACGTTCAGTGGTCAGCCAATTCTTTTTAGGAATCAAGGCCGGCATTAAAATCTCCTGACCACCAATGGCGTCCATTTCTGCGCGGATAATATTACAGATCTTGTTATGGACACGCAAGCCTAGAGGTAGGAAGGTGTAGATACCGGCTCCTAACTTGTCGACAAAACCGGCCCGAATCAAAGTTTGGGCATTAAAGCTTGTTTCATCTTTAGGCAATTCCTTTAAGGTTCTAGTAAAAAGTCGGCTTTGTTTCATATATTTTAGGTGATTATAAACTATATATAGTTTAGCTAAAATTAGCTTCTTTGTCAAAACCAAAAATATGACTCAAATATGGCTGAAAAATAAAAAATCCCTTAGTTAACAAAGGAATTTCTATTGCCAATAGCTATAATAATTGCTCAATCTTCTTTTTTAAATCCGGCAAATCATCTTGAATGGTTTCCCAAAGCTTTTCAATTCTAATGGTATCATAATCATGAATCAATAGATTGCGCATAGCCACTACTATTCTAACAGGGAAGTCAGGATTAACTTCGGCAAAGTCTTTAGATAATCTAGTGGCTGCCTCACCCAAAACTTCAAAACGTCTGACCATAGCATCTCTCAACATTGGATTATTAGCTAAATCAATTTCTTGTTTGTCGGCTATATACTCCTCAATCGCTTCTATGGATACCAACATATCCTCTAAATATACTTTATTATCCTTTTTCATACAAAATGATTAAATCATTTTTGATATAGGGTACAACTCTAGGTTTAAGGTTACCCAGACGAGCTAAATCAACTTTTAATCCTAAACTATCTTCTAATTTTATTTTTAACCCAGCTAAATCAAAAAGAGAAAATTTTAAATCTTTTGGATGGTCATATAATAAATCAATATCGCTATTAGTTGTAGCTTCGCCACGTGCCACACTGCCAAAAATACCAGCATAAGTAAAGCCGGCCTCTTGAAAAATAGGCACTACAATATCTTTAATTTTTTGTATTTCTTCAGTCATAGTACTTATACTATAAACAATCAATGACCAAAAGTCAACAAAAAGTCAAACAACCAACTATTAAGATAAACCAAAAATATGGCTAAGAAGCCATACTTTTATGATAAACTATCTCATTATAATCTCTCAAACCTTAGGCCTTTTTCAGTTTCTCAAACCAGACCAATAAGGGTGAAGCTAAGAATATAGAACTGTAGGTACCAACAATAATGCCAATTAATAAAGCTAGGGCGAAATAACGAATGGAAGCACCGCCGAAAATAACCACGGCCAACAAAACCAACATAACAGTAAAAGAAGTATTAAATGATCTAACGACAGTTTGATTAAGACTGTGATTAACAGTACCTTTGAAATCTAAATCACTCTTAGGCAAATTCTCTCTGACGCGATCGAAAACCACAATGGTATCATTAACACTGTAACCAAAAATCATCAGTAAGGCGGCCACAAAGGCAGTATTAATTTCTACACCCATAAATCTACCTAGGACAGAGAAAACACCAGCAGTAATAGCCACATCATGAATAACAGCCAAGACAGCGGCCAAGCCGTACTTCCAGGAAGCTACGGGCTTTGACACTTTGCGAAAAGACCAAGCCACATAAATAACAATAGCTAAGACAACTAAAATCATAGAATAAATGGCATTACGACGTAATTCAGCGCCAATGGAAGGACCGACAGCTTCAAAGCGCAGTTCTTCAAAAGTAGTAACGGCCGGTGTAGTTGTTTGATCTTGACCAGCAACAGTAATATCTTGCAAAGCTACCTGGCCAACGCCACCTACCACTTCCACATTCAAAGGAGTGGCTTCAGTAGTGATCGGAGTTGTTGCCGTAGTTGATGCTGTGGTTGTTGGTGTAGCTGTTTTTAACTTTGTTAAAATAGCTTGATGAGTTTCTTCAGCGGTTTGCTGAAAACGCATAATCAAACCATTGTTTTCTGTGGGCTGAATAGTCAAACTTTGCAGGTTTAAATCAGCTAGATCAGTAATTACTTGGCTCACTTCTGGGCGCTGGTCAGCTGGATATTGTACTTCCATTAAACTGCCACCAGTAAAATCAATACCAGCTTTAAGGCCCCAAACGGCTAAAGCAATGATTGACAAGACCACTAGAGTGCCAGACCAGGTAAACCAAATTTTTCTTCGAGGAATAACTTTTAGATCGTACATATTATTTAGAATTATTTTTTAAGCCGAGTAACCACTGGTGTTTTTCCAGCCAATTTTCGTTAAGCAATTTCAAGAAATTTTTAGTCACCACAATGGCGGTAAATAAGGAAACCAGAATACCTAGGAAAAGAGTGACCGCAAAGCCTTTAATAATGCTGGTAGAGAACATCATTAAAATAATGGTGGTGATCAGGGTGGTAAAATTACCGTCACGAATAGAAGTCCAAGCTCGGCTGAAACCTTCATCAATGGCTCGACTCAGAGTGCGACCAGCTTTCATTTCTTCTTTCATACGTTCAAAAATCAAAACATTGGCGTCCACGGCTATACCAATGGACATAATGAAACCAGCCATGCCTGCCAAAGTCATGGTGACTGGCCAGAGTTTGAAGATAGACAAAACAATCAAACCGTAAACCAACAAACTGGCTACTGATAATAGACCCAGTAAGCGATAGACTAAAGTCATGAAGAGAGCCACCAAAAGCAAACCAATAATACCAGCCAGGAGACTGCTCTGGACAGCAGACTGACCTAGAGAAGCACCAATAGTTTGTTGATTAATCAATTCAATAGGTACGGGCAAAGCACCAGCATTCAAACGTTTGGCCAAAGTTTTAGCTTCGGTAACACTGAAACCTCCGGTGATAACCGCTCGGCCACCAGAAATCTTTTCATTAACATTAGGCACGGAAATTGGATTGCCATCTAAAAAGATAGCTACGGGTTTACCAATATTGCGAGTGGTAATTTCTTCAAATAATTTAGCGCCATCAGCATCAAATTCTAAAGTTACTTCGGGAGTATTGTCATTGGGATTAAAACTGACAGAAGCACGATCTAAATATTTACCAGTCAACTGGGTATTTTTCCAACCATCTTGAGGTCCTAAAATATCTTCAGCTGTTTTTATATCCACAAAAATATGAGCTACTTCATATTCATTAATAGACTTCTCCCCTGTTTTGTAGATTAAGTGATAGCCAAACTCAGTTTCCACTGGTCCAATAATAGTGCCCACTTGGCCATTAAAAGCGGCCTCTTGAAAGGCAGCTACCATATCACCAGCACCAAATTCGCCTAGGTCGCCACCTTTGGTAGCGGCGCCCGGTTCAGTGGAATTAGCTTTAACCAAACTAGTGAAATTATCCTTGGTAGCCTGAGCCTTTAAATCTGTGATCTTTTTTAGAGCTTCTTCTTTAGTAATCGGACTGTCGCAACCTGTAGTACCGGCGTAGCAGATTAACAAATGAGAAGCAGTGACTGTCTTTTGCAACTGGCCATTAGCATCTTGGGCAGCTCGCACATTCAGAGCTTTAATTATTTCAATGCCTTCTTTTGATTGGCCCATGAGTTTAGCTTTGTTCAAACCATCAGTAGTTACCAATTGATTGGTTAAAAAGAAGAGATTGGCATTAGTCTGTTCATTAATCCAGCCTACATAGCCATTATTATCTTTTGTTGCTGTATCATCACTATTGGCTTTAGCTAATTGACCAAAGTCTGCGCCAGCTGTTAATTGAGTTTCTAGATCCTTAGCCTTGGCTTGAGCAGTGGCATTAAAATCATCAATAGACTTTTGTTCTTCAGCAGTTAAACTTCTGGGTGCTTCGTTACTCTGTTCTTTGAATTCCAAAAGTGGAGTTTCGCCAATCTGTTTAATAGCTTCATTAACATCTTTGATACCCGCCAATTCTACCAAGATGCGATACTGTCCGTCAGAAGCAGGGTTAACTTGTACTAGGGGTTCACTCACGCCAAAGACATTAACGCGCTGTTCAATAACATCACGAGCGCCTTCCACGGCTGCCGCCCGGTCATTAGCTGGAAAACCAGAAACATCAGCTTGATAAATAAGTTGGGTACCGCCTAGAAGATCTAAACCAAGACGAAATGGTATTTCTTTAGTATTAGGCAACCAAGTAGTCTTGTTAGCTACTTTGTTGTAATAGTTACCAAAGTCGATTAAAAAAGCAACTACGGCAATGACTACGATAAAAGTGAAAAGCCACCAGAGTTTGCCACGGGCTTTAGGTTGAAAAATTCGTTTCAATAAATTGTCAGACATAGATTTTAATAAATATAATAAAAAACATTAAAAGTTAGGCTTTTAACCCTTTTATTTTAAGATAAATAATAATAAATATCAAGGTCTTTACAAAAACAGCCTAAACTATTTTAATTATACATTGTCTTAGCCAAAACCCTAGATTTACTCAGTAGTCTGGCCAGGAAATTCAGCTTCCTGAGCTTCAGCCTCTGCCTTAGTAGGACGAATAATAGCATCCTGGTGATGAGCTGGAGAATAAATAGTATAGAGCTTCAGAGCTTCAGTGGTTGAAGTATTAATAACATTATGCTGAGCACCAGCGGGTACCACAATAGCTGAACCGTCTTTAACTTCATATTCATTACCGTCAATAATACATTTACCGGCACCTTGTTCAAAGCGGAAAAATTGATCATTATCGGCATGAACTTCCATACCTATCTCTTCATTGGGTAGCAAACTCATCAGCACTAATTGACTGTGCTGGCCAGTATAGAGGACTTTACGAAAATTATTATTGGCAATAGTTTGCTCTTCAATATTAGCATTAAACCCTTTCATATATTTTATATTTAATTATTAAAATTATTTTATATTTTATGCTCCATGACACTTCTTGTATTTCTTGCCGCTGCCACAGGGACACAGGTCATTGCGACCGATCTTGTGGCCTTCATCATCTTTAACCTTAGCCTTGGGCTGAGACAAAATACCAGAGTTGGAACTACTATCCACCTGATAGCCAGCAAAACTGGAACTAGTATTACCTTCCTTAGCCGGAGCTGTTACTTTCATGGGACGGTTAAAAATACTAGGCGCTAAAATCTGACCCACATCCCCTATCTTATATATAGAATAGACAATCTGTTTCTGAATTAGGGTATTTAATTCACTGTAGAGACGATAGGCTTCTTTCTTGTATTCCACTAAAGGATCGCGTTGACCATAGCCCTGTAGGCCAATACTGCGACGTAAATAATCCATAGTGTCCAAATGTTCCACCCACAGGGCATCAATGGAACGCAAAAGAATGGCCTTGCTAATCTGCAACCATTCAATACCAGCCACGGCAGCAGCTTGTTGCAAATCATCATACTTCTCATTAGCTAACTTAACTAGATGATCAATAATAGCGGTTCTGGCTTTAATCTTGTCCAACTTATGATTATCACCAGCCAGTTTACTTAAATCTTCAGCCAGTTCTTGATCGACAGTAAAAATAGTGCCAATTGATTCATAGATTTCCTGAAGATTCCAGTCCTTGATATCATCGGCAGCTGTGTGAAAGACTACTACTTGTTCAATTTCATTAGTGACTAAATCTAGAATCATCTCATCAATAGTCTGACGACCGGCAGTATCCACGGCTTCCAAAATATGCCAACGTTTTTCATAGATAGTCTGACGATGTTTGGAAATAACATCATCGTACTCAACTAAATGTTTGCGAGTATCAAAGTTGTTGCCTTCCACTTTTTTCTGAGCTGATTCAATGGAATTAGAAATCATCCGATTCTGAATCGGCGTTCCAGCCGGCAACTTCAAAGTCTTCATAATATTCTTCATGCGATCACCGCCAAAAATACGCATTAAATCATCTTCCATGGACACGTAGAACTGAGAAGAACCTGGGTCACCCTGACGTCCAGCACGACCGCGCAATTGATTATCAATACGTCTGGATTCATGACGTTCCGTACCAATGACGTGTAAACCACCCACCTTAACCACCTGATCATACTTGGCTTGGTCAAAAGGCGTGCCACCTAAAATAATATCTACTCCACGACCCGCCATGTTAGTCGCAATGGTGACAGCTCCTGGTTGGCCAGCCTGGGCAATGATTTGAGCTTCATGATCATGATGTTTAGCATTCAAAACATTGGCCACAATGCCTTCTCTATCTAAGAGACCACCCAACAATTCATTTTGTTCAATGGAAATAGTGCCCACCAATACCGGCTGTCCCCGCTCTGTTCTAATTTTTATCTCCTTAATAACCGCCTCATACTTTTCTGGGGCGCTGGCAAAAATCATATCCTGAGTATCTTGTCTAACTACGGGACGATGGGTGGGAATAGCTACGGTATCTAAATTGTAAATCTTGTAAAACTCTTCGGCTTCGGTCATAGCTGTACCAGTCATACCAGCCAACTTGCTGTACATTCTGAAATAGTTCTGGAAAGTAATGGTAGCTAGAGTCTGACTTTCCTGCTGAACCTTAACACCTTCCTTGGCTTCAATGGCCTGGTGCAAGCCAGCGCTGTAGCGACGGCCATGCATTAAACGACCGGTAAACTCATCAACAATCAAAACTTCGCCGTCTTTAACTACATAATCTTTATCCAATTTAAATAAAACTTCAGCTTTTAAGGCCTGTTCAATGTGGTGGACTTCAGCAATACCACCGGTAACATAAATATTATCCACACCCAACCATTTTTCCATTTTAGTAATACCGGCCTCAGTCAAAGTGGCCGCCCGCAGTTTTTCATCAACATTGTAATCAACATTTTCTTCTAAACGTCTAACCAAGTCCGCAAACTTGGTATACTTGTCTGTGGCGGCTTCAGCCGCTCCGGAAATAATTAAAGGCGTGCGAGCTTCATCAATTAAAATAGAGTCAACTTCATCAACAATAGCATAATGTAAAGGACGTTGCACACGGGAAACCATGTCGGGCACCATATTGTCGCGCAAATAGTCAAAACCAAACTCATTATTAGTACCATAGGTAATATCACAGGCATAGGCCTGTTTTCTGGGAATAGTTTTAAAATGTTGGAGACGTTCATCAAACTGACTGTCGTCTATATACTCTGGATCATATTGTAAAGCTTGATCATGGATAATAACACTGGTCGTCATGCCGAGGGCATGGTAGACAGGGGCCATCCAACCAGCGCCCACGCGAGACAAATAATCATTGACTGTTACCAAGTGCACACCGCGACCGGTCAAGGCATTTAAATACAAAGGTAGGGTGGCTACTAAGGTTTTACCTTCACCAGTTCTCATTTCTGAAATCTGTCCGGAATGTAAAACCAGACCACCAATCAGTTGAACATCATAGGGTCGTTGATGCAAAGTGCGTCGAGCTGCCTCACGTACCGCGGCAAAGACTTCTGGCAAAATATCTTCTAGGATTTTCTGTTCTTCAACTAAAGTTTTGCTATTAGTTATTTTAACCGAACCATCATCAGCCTGCTCTACTTGGACATCCAATTGCTTACGCCAACCAGCCGTGACTTGTTGTAATTCAACTGCGGATAGGGCTTGATATTTCTTTTCCCAACCATTAACAACTGTGACGGTTTTTTGCAACTGTTTAACAACTTTGGCATTGGCATCGCCTAAAATTTTGCTAAAAATAGACATAAAAATAAAATAAAGACAGTTATTTCTGCTGGTATTATTGTAGTCTAAAACCTCTTAAAAATCAAGTATTTTGCTTTTATTAACCCCGATTAGAATCTAAAAGTTTTTTTATTTCTTGGTCAAAGTCAGAAATATAATTTTTATCTTGAATAATTCGATATTGTTCATATTCTTGCAGGGCTAATGCTTCAGCTACCTCATGACTTATCGAGCCTGCATTATTAAGTATTTCTTGTTCATTAAATTTTAAAAACGTATCAAGCTTCAATACCCAGTCTTTCATATACATAATAATTCCGCGTTTGGCCTGCATCTCAGCATAATCAAGATACATAGTAACGATTCTGTTGAGATGATCGAGTTCTTTTTTATTTAAATAATTTTTGGCAATAACAACATCGGTCTCTCTAATTTTTCCTTTTGGAGCATTTTTCCAAACAGAGAGACCCATATTCGCTTGTTTGCTCTTTACTCTTCGATGTATTATCTCTGCGGCAGTTTGTCCAGTAATTGCAAAATGCAGTTTGTTTTGTACAGTTGCAAAAAATTCTTTAGTTATATCATTATTTGGAGAATAATCAGCACTACACAAAGCATATATATCAGTAATCTTTTGATATAAACGCCTTTCGCTAGACCTAATATCTCTAATCCTCGCCAATTGCTCTTCAAAATAATCTTTACCAAAAATATTATGAGGATTTTTAAGCCTTTCGTCATCCATTGTGTAACCTTTTATAATATACTCTTTTAATCTTTCTGTTGCCCAAATACGAAATTGTGTCGCTTGAGAACTGCTGACTCGATACCCGACAGAAAGTATTGCATCAAGATTATAAAATTTTATTTTATATATTTTATTATCATTAGCAGTATGTTCCAAAATGGAACTAACTGAATCTTCGCTCAATTCTCCGCTGTCAAAAATATTTTTAAGATGCTTGGTAATAGCTGGCCTTTGCACATCAAATAAAAGAGCTATTTTATCTTGAGTTAACCAAATATTTTCGTTGCGTAAAAATATTTCTATCTTCACGTTGCCGTTGGGCGTAGTATAGAGTAAAAATTCTGTGAAACTATTATTGGGAACAGGTTGTTGTTTATTGCTTTGCATATTTTTATTGGAACTTCCTAATAATACCCCTAACCACGCCCTGAATAATCGGGTCAGTCACATAGATGGGCTCCATGGCACTGTTGGCCGGTTGTAATCTAATACGGTTAGTTTCTCGATAAAATTTCTTAAGAGTAGCGTAGGCATTATTTAACAAAGCCACTACCACATCACCATTCTGCGGGCTAGGATTGCGTTCCACTACTACGTAATCACCATTTAATATACCATCCTCAATCATAGACTCGCCCTTAACGCGTAAAACATAGCTATTGAAATTGTCAGTGACAAAATCAGCTGGCACGGCAATAGTTTCATGACCTTCTATGGCTTCAATTGGTTCACCAGCGGTAATCAGACCAGCTAAAGTTAATTCAATGGCTTGAGCCCAGTTGGGCTCAATCTGAATTAACTCAATGGAACGAGCTAGATTAAAATCAGACTTGAGAAAACCCTTCTCACGCAAAGTCTTGATGTGTTGATGAATAGTAGCGGTTGATGACAAGCCAAACTCATTAGCCATTTCTCGATAGCTGGGCGCATAGCCATGATCCCGATTAAACTCGGTTATAAAATCAAGAATCTGACGCTGACGTTTAGTTAATTTTTGATCCCCCATATTTTTATCTTTATTTTTAAAACTATTATTTAATTATTTTGTCAGTATTTTCTGACTTTCCGGTTCTTGTAAATAATTATCTTTGGAAACAATAGAGCGACCTAGCTTTTTTTCTAATTGTTTTCTGGCTCCACCAGCAATATTGCCGCCTGCCCGAGCATCAACTTTCAACTTAGGCAGACCTTGGGAATTTTCATTTTTATGGATTTCAGTAGTTGCTTTTTCACCCAGCATATTAAAAATTAATTCCAATTCATCCATGTGATCGCGTAAATTCTCTCGCTCCAAGCCCTTCAGCTCTTTATATTCACTAGGCGTGACACCAAAAGCCGCTTTGGATATCTCGGCTGTTAAAATTGTATATTCAGCCTGCTCTTTGGCTCCCCGCTTATCCCATTCATCAGTTAATTCTTCACGAATAGCCATACCACGCATTCTTTTTTCTATCCAAGCGTCAGAATAGCCCTTGGCTTTGTATAGCAACCTAGTTCTTTTAGTAGCCAATTCAGGATCTTCAATTTCCTTGATTCGCTCATAACCAACTCTGGCCAGCCACAATTTAAAAGATTCAGCCTTTGGCGAAGGAATTGATTGAATAATGCGAAAAATACCTTCAGTATTGGCACAATCTGTAAAATATTTTTTACTATCCATTGCTTCTAATTTCAGTTGTCTACAAACTGTAGACAACTGAAATCCATCGTCATTTTTCACCCTAGTTTTCATAGCATTCCAATAAATCCTTGGCTTTGTACTGTCAGTTAACGCATAAACAACATCAACAACTGAAAACCACCATTCATTATTATAAATAGTTTTCCTAATCTTTTTGCCTTTAAATATAGCTAACTTTTGATCCCCCATATATTTAATTTAAATAGGTTAAGTCTCTACCTATAGTATACACGAACAAAGACCGAACAACAAGACAGAACAAAAACCGCTAGCTAAGCGGTTTTAATAATATATCAGCCATAATCAATAGTATCTCTCTGTAGTTATCCACATCTACAACTCATTCAACAGCTCCCTAGTCTTCGGACCAACATAGCCATAGCCGGCTCCACCCAATTTGGCCAAACCATATCTCTCCTGGAATCTCTGGACAGCACTCAAGGTTTGTCGTCCAAAGTAGCCACTCACTGTGGCCTCGGGATAGATGTCAGGATATCTAGCCAAAATAGTTTGCATTTCTCTAACAGCGGTATCAACCATGCCTAATTCTAGGTTGTAGGTGAAAACATAGCTGGAAGGATTAATATTCTGAGGCACTACTGTTGGTTCTGGTCCACTAGTTGGTGGATTAATGCTCGGTACTGGTTTACTAACAATCTTCTGACCCATGACTGCTGGTGCAGAATATTTGCTCCAGACAGATTGCCATGATGATAGATAGCTGTTGGTACTAGTACTACCGGTATTGGTGGTAGGCGCAGTTGAACCAATTGTTGGCGTTGTGGTATTGGTAGTTACTGTTGGAGCATTGTATTTGTTCCAAACAGATTGCCACAGGGACAGATAGCCAGTGGTTGGGGTGGTAGTTGTTGGCACTGTTGGTCCCTGGTAGTTAACAGATATTTTCAGAGGCTCGGTGCTGTTACCATATTGATTGTAAAATTTGATATAGAGATCCTGAGGACCAGCAGTGGTTAATTGATAGTTCTGCACACCTGGGGTGTAGGGCATTAAATTAGCCGTAGCAAAATTGTTACTAGTAGCAATAGCGACATACTTGGTATCAGCTCCGGCAGTAATATTTAATGACAGGCTAGATGAGGTCACTACTGGTACGGTAGTGGTGCTAGACGAGGTACTACCAGACGAAGTACTGGTAGTGGTATTAGTAACAGTAGCTGTGAATCCACCAGCTGGAGCAGCTGGTGGCAAAGAACTAGCGGCGGTAGTGGTTGGTGAACTAAAAGTAATGTAGAAAATATCAGAGGAATTGCCAGAGGTATTACTACTGTCATCAGTAGATCGAACATAGACAGTATGGGAAGCATTGCCGGTGATAACTGGGGAATTACAACTAAATGCTTCGGATATCTCATCCATAGTTTCATCATCAGCAGTACAGGCTAGCCAAGAACCAGTCGTACTGTCCATTTGATATTGTACAGCGCTAATGAGTCCAATACCATCAGTAACTGTACCGGTAATAGTTGGCGAGGTGTCACCATGGGGATCAGGCGCTAGAGCAGTTAAACTAACTACCGGAGCATTAACATCTTGATTAGTCAGATTAATACTCACCTGCTGAGCTGTAGCTTCGGTGGCATTGGTTACCGAACTAATGTCTACCAAAATAGTTTCCGTGGCTTCATCTCCAGTATCAGTCGAGGGATTGATAGTGATAGTACCGGTGGTATTACCAGCTGTAATACTAATACTGGCAGCCGAGACTACATAGTCAGTATCAGCCGTAGCCGTGCCAGAGAATGAGAGATTAATAGTAGCGTCTAGAGCCGAGATAGCGGCTAGAGTGGCCGTGATAGTTAGATTGTCACCATTCTCAGCTACTGTAGAACCACTGGTAGATAGAGTAACATTGGGCGCAGCATCATTGTCGGTAATGGTATATGTTTCAGCAGTATTAGCACCCAGAGCAGAATTAGTTGGATTAGAGATAGTAACAACAATGGTTTCATTAGCCTCATCCATAGTGTCATTAACTACAGTGACTGCGATATTAGTGGTTGTAGATCCTGCAGTAATAGTCGCGGTACCCGAGACTAAAGTGTAGTCGGTGCCCGAACCTGTGGCGATACCGCCGGTGACAGCGTAGTCCACAGTAATCTCTTTGCTAGAAGCAGTAGACAAACTCAATTCTAGATTAGCTGGAGTAGTACCCTCTGATCCAGAACCAGTAGTGCTGGTAAACTGAATAGTGGGCGGAGCATCATTGTCAGTAATGGTATATGTTTCAGCGGTGTTGGCAGTTAAAGAAGAATTAGTTGGATTGGATATGGTAACAATAATAGTTTCGCTATCTTCGTCCATGATATCATTAACCACTGTGACAGCGATATTGGTAGTAGTAGCACCGGCCGTAACCGTGGCTGTACCTGAGGCCAGAGTGTAATCTACTCCTAAACCTGTAGCCGTGCCACCGGTGACAGCGTAGTCCACAGTAATCTCTTTGCTAGAAGCAGTAGACAAACTCAATTCTAGATTAGCCGGAGTAGTACCCTCTGATCCAGAACCAGTAGTGCTGGTAAACTGAATAGTGGGTGGAGTATCATCATCAGTGATAGTGACAGTCTGTTGTTGAGTACCACTCTCGGTACCATTAGTAACCGAAGAGACGTCAACAATGACTGTTTCATCTACTTCATCCAGAGTATCTTGCACTGCGGTAATAGTGGCAGTATTGGTTAAATTACCAGCGGTGATGACAATACTAGCTGAACTGGCAGTATAATCTGTACCCGTACCAGTAGCTGTGCCTGTGTAACCTAGGTTAACTGTGACACTTCTGCCGGAAATAGTTGATAGTGTAGCAGTAATAGTACTGACAGCGGCTGCTTCAGCAATGGTGGCCGTATCAACGGCAATGCTGACAGTGGGAGATTCATCATCATCAGTAATAGTAACAGTTTGTTGTTGTGTACCGCTCTCAGTACCATTAGTTACAGAATCAATATCCACAATAACTGTTTCATTGTCTTCATCTAAAACATCGCCAACGGTGCCAATGGTCACTGTGCCTGTCAGAGAGTTAGGGCTAATGACAATACTGGTACCTGTGCGAGTGTAATCATCAGTCAGAGTGGCTGTACCAGTGTAGGCCAGATTAATAGTTACATCAGAGGTGTAATAGCTACCTAGTGTAGCGGTAACGGTACTGGTACCACCGGTTTCTGAAATACTAGCATTATTAACAGCTATGGTGACCGTTGGTTGAGGCACCACGGTAAATACCCAACCGCTATTATCTAAACCATCGGTGGAATTAGCGCCAGCATACCATCTAGAGGCTGGGCTGCCTGTCAAATCATTAATGGTTAAATAATCAGAGGAAATCACACCAGCCCCAGACTTAGTTAATGTAGCTTTGGTGGTGCTTGAGGTGGAGTGTAGAATAATGCCACTTTCAGCTATACCAGTGGCGGTAAACGTGGTGACAGTTTGGTTGGTGCTGGCTGTAAAATTAACTTCCCGACCAGCGTCTATTTTAAAATCATTAAAAACATTTGTTCCAGAAACAGTGACAATGCCCGTGCTAC
>Ga0209211_10006883_pt1 | contig 16229 bp, 15 predicted proteins | sample RifGroA2_FD_183992 | JGI IMG/M metagenome (GOLD analysis project Ga0209211, IMG submission 183992) | Groundwater microbial communities from Rifle, Colorado, USA - Groundwater A2 (SPAdes) (version 2) | ecosystem: Environmental > Aquatic > Deep subsurface > Groundwater | place: Rifle, Colorado... | reverse complement strand
AAGGGCGAGAAGCAGCCGGTTACCGGCGACAAGTGCAAGGGCAATGCCAAGACCAAGGCCCTGATCGACTGCCTGCAGCCGGATCGTCGCGTTGATATCGAAGTCATCGGCACCAAGTAATTCGCCGTCGCTTCAATGAAAGCCCCGCCCCGCGGGGCTTTTTCTTTTCTGATCAATTTTTCTCAACACCATGACCATACTCAATGCCGACCCCGCCGAACTGGAAAAGTTTGGCGATCTTGCCCACCACTGGTGGGATCCGACCAGCGAATTCAAACCGCTACACGATATAAACCCGCTACGACTGGACTGGATCGACCAGACCCTTGGCCTTGCCGGCAAGTGCGTTCTCGATGTCGGTTGTGGTGGCGGTCTGCTGTCGGAAGGCATGGCAGTGCGTGGCGCCAACGTAACCGGGATTGACCTCTCGGAAAAGCCGCTCGGCGTTGCCAGGCTGCATTTGCTCGAAAGTGGCCAGAAGGTTGATTACCGCAAGATTTCAGTCGAACATCTGGCGGACGAAATGCCAGGCGCTTTCGATGCCGTGACCTGCCTCGAAATGCTCGAACACGTCCCCAACCCGTCCAGTGTCATCGCCGCCTGTGCGCGGCTGGTCAAGCCGGGTGGCCAGGTTTTCCTGTCGACCCTGAACCGCAACCCGAAGTCTTACCTGTTCGCGGTGATCGGTGCTGAATACGTCATGAACATGCTGCCGAGAGGCACCCACGACTACGCCAAGTTCATCAAGCCGTCCGAACTGGCGCGCTGGGCCAAGCTGTCCGGCCTGGAGCCGGACGAAGTGGTCGGCATGAGCTACAACCCGTTGACCAAGGTTTACTCTCTTGGACCGGACACCAGCGTCAATTACCTGATGCGCGCGACCCGGCACGTTTGATGCCGCTCTCTTCGACCTGGACGGGATGCTGGCAGACAGGCTCCCGACCAGGGCGAAGCGGTCCGTATTTTTGCCGCTTGAAGAAGGTTGACCGTAGCAATCGCGGACGATGCCCTGGCCCCAAGCCTTGCTAGGCGAGTTGGGCTGAAACAAGCAGATTGCGTGGCGTCAGGCGGCGGTCGCAGAAACTTCCCAAGCCGACCTCGTAGCCACGCTCGGCGAGAAAACAGCCGAGATCGAGGGCAAGCCAGACTTCGATGGCTCGGCGGAAGGCATGGCGGACGATGGATAGCCGCATGACTTCATCGCGACGTTGCCAGCCTTGGACTTCGAATTCTGTAGCAGTTGACATCGATGGCAGCGGCAAGCCTTCCCGTTCTGCCATCCTGGCCAGGAAATCGGCGAACTCGGCGCGGATCCAGGCTTCGGGCACGGGTTTGAAGCTGCGGTAGGCATCGCCGGTCACTGTCCGGCGATAGGCATCGAACCCAAGTTTCCAGGCGATTGCCCGATCCCGCTGCCGTGTTTCTCTGGGCGACGAGGTGACGGTTTCGGTCACAGCCAGACGGGTATCATCGCGCGTCAGCGCCAGTTGCAGATTGGCCGACATGGCCTGATAGCTCTCGGCAACGCCGCGGTAGTAACAGCATGGCGCGACATCAAAGCGGCCGACACCTTTGTCAACGCCGTCGCGAATCAAGCGACGATGCAGTTCGCCGCAGGCGTGCAGGGCGACGGCATGCTGACCGGCCCGCGGCCAGTCCGTCACGGTCAACGCATCGGAAACGACAAATTCCTGTCGCACTCCGGCGCGTTGGGCGAGATTTTCCCCTGCCTCGCACAACGCGGCATCGATCTCCAGGGTATGCACAGGCGCCTGCCAAGCCAGGGCCAACAGACGGCCAAGGTGACCCTTGCCGCCGCACCAGTCGAGCACCGGTTGCCGGCTCTGCCCCGCTGCCGCGGCAAAGGCTTCAATCTGCTCGCGCTTGCGCCCGGGAATTTCCCAGGCCCAGTGGGCACTGCGCTCAGGCAGAGTCACGCCTTGCGCGGCAGGTAAATCAGCCAGCAAAGTGAGCGCCGACAGGTCCGGAATATGCCGGGAAAGGAGCGCCAGCGCGGCGGCACCGTTGTCGTTGAGGCGGGCGATGTCGGCCTCGGGCAAGGCCATCAACTCATCGCGCAGCGACGGCCAGCATTCGCACCACGGCGGGCGAGGCTCACGAAACGGTTGCGGATGCCACAAATCGTGAAATTTGAGCAGCTCGGCATCCAGTCCTTGCTGGCGCTCGACCAGCTTCACTTGAGCGCCGCCCGACGCTCGCGGCGACGATAGCCGACAACGGCCGGGATGATGGCCAGCGCCAGCGCCAGCAGGCCGAGCCCGAGTGGCCAGAGCACGGGGCCATTCCATTCGCGGCGGGCGGTAGCGCGTTCAGCGGTGTCGATGCGCTGGTATTTCAAGGTGTTGTTGCCGACGTCACTCGGCTTGCGGTTTTTAAGCCAGCGATGACTCAGGGTGTAGCTTTTCGGATGCAGGCCGAAGACCCAGGGCGCATCGTGGTGCAGGATACGGTTCATCTGGCGGACGATGGTGAGGCGCTCAGGCGTGTTGTCCATGTTCTTCATGCGCAGGAACAGCCGGTCGAATTCGGGGTTGGCGTAGTTCGAGGCATTCTCGCCGCCCTTGGCGACCTTGCCTTCGTTGCCGTCGAGGAGGAAAAAGAAGTTTTCCGGATCCGGGTAGTCGGCGTTCCAGCCAAAGTAGAACAACTGGACGTTGCCCTTGCGGATCTTGTCCTGGAAACGATTGAAATCGGTCGAGCGGACGACCAGTTGCACATCGATCTTGGCAAATTGCCGGGTCAGCCAGTCGAGGCGGGATTTTTCGCCCATGCCGCCGCCCGTGGTGTCGAGATTGACGACGAGCGGTTCGCCGGTTTTTTCATCGCGGCCATTCGGGTAGCCGGCTTCGGCGACGAGCTTTTTCGCGACCTCGACCGGCTTGCGTTTAGGCTTGCCGTCGACCCAGTCGTAAACGGTGCTGTCGATTCCCTGCTCGCCCGCTTCGAAACCGAAGATCCCCGGGGGCAGAGGACTTTGCGCGGCGATACCGCGGCCGTTCTGGAAGATGGAAATGAATTCTTCCTGGTCGATGGCAATCGAAATCGCCTGACGCAACTTGGTCGACCGTGGCGAAAGACCGCCGATGACCGGGTCGAGCATGTTGAAGCCCATATAAAAGGTCGACGATTTGACCGAGGTAAGCAGGCGGATGCCTTTGTCGGTCATCTCCTCGGTGAGCGCCACGTCGCCGCCGACATTGACGCGCACGGCCTGGTCGAAGCTGTCGGAGGAAATTCCGGAGGCGTCGAAATAGCCCTGCAGGAACTTGTTCCAGTACGGAATCGCTTCCTTCTCGCGGGTGAAAATGGCCTGATCGAGGAAGGGCAGCGGCTTGCCGCAATCGTCGAGCAAGCCGGCGGCACGATCGCCCGGCTCGCCTTCGCAGGGGTAGGCCTGGCCGTGGAAATTCGGGTTGCGCGAGAGGACCATGCGGCGGTTCGGATCGTTTTCGCTGAGCATGAACGGGCCGGTGCCGACCGGCCACCAGTCGAGCGTCAGGTTCTTTTCGGCCATGCCGGGCTGGCTGAAAAAGCGATCCACTTCGCGCGGCACCGGCGCGAAGAACGGCATGGCCAGCCAGTACAGAAATTGCGGGTACTTGCCCTTGATGCGGATGCGCCAGGTCAGCGCGTCGACCTTCTCGACGCCGCTCAGCGGGTAGGCATCGAGATCGAGCCATTCACTCGCCGGCTTGTCCTTGGCAGCTTTCTGCAACGCTTCGCCGAGTTCCTTGAGGCCGACGATCTTGTCGGCCATCATCCCGAAGATCGGCGAATGCAGGCGCGGATGGGCCAGGCGCTTGATCTGGTAGATATAGTCGTCGGCCGTCAGTTCGCGCGTGCCGACCTTGGGAAAATCGGCCAGCGACTGCCGTTTGGCGATTTCATTTTTGGCCAAAATTTCCGGTTGACCGTAGGAATCGAGGGCGAAGGCCGGATGCGGCTGGAAACGGATGCCTGGCTTGAGTTTCAGTTCGTAAACACTTTCGGCAATGCGTTCGACCGGCGCATCGTGGGGCAATTCGCGGCCGGAGGCGTCGTAGAAACGCGGCACCGGAACCTGCTCGACAGTCGCCGGCATCAACTCGTAAGGCCGTTTCAGGTAGTGATACTGGAGCGGCGGTTCGTAGATCTGTGCCGTGAACGTAACCTCGTCCTCGGCATAGGAGCGCGCCGGATCAAGATGCTTTGGCCGGTCGGTAAAGGCCGTGTAGAGAATGTTGCGACCGACGTCTGCGGCCGGGTACGGATCGTTCCAGGCCTGGCCGCAAGCGGACAGAACGACGGCGACAACGAGGCTCACACAGATTTTTCGCATGGCCGGAAGTTTAGCAAATGCCCGCCACACCGCTTGACCTGCCTGCGGTGAATTGCCCACAATGCCTCAAACACGACAACACAGAGGCATTGCCATGCTCGACACCCCCATCCCCGACTTCTCCCTGCCAGCGACCAGCGGCACCACTTTCAATCTGGCCGCTCAGGCCGGCAAGGTGGTGGTGATCTATTTCTACCCGAAGGACAGCACCCCGGGCTGCACCACGCAGGGCCAAAATTTTCGCGACCTGCACGACCAGTTCGTCGCCGCCAACGCCGTCGTTCTCGGCATTTCCCGGGACAGCCTGAAGTCGCATGAAAACTTCAAGGCCAAACAAAGCTTCCCCTTCGAACTGGGTTCGGATGCCGATGAAGCCATCTGCACCCTGTTCTCTGTCATGAAAATGAAAAACATGTATGGGAAACAGGTGCGGGGCATCGAACGCAGCACCTTCGTCATCGACCGCAACGGTGTCCTGCGCCGCGAATGGCGTGGCGTCAAAATTCCCGGCCACGTTCAGGAAGTGCTCGACTACGTCAAATCCCTTTAATCCCCCTCAATCAACCTGACCCAAGGCCCACTCCATGCCGCGTAAGCCCGCAGCCACCAAGAAGCCCGCCGTTACCAAGATTTTCGTCCTCGACACCAACGTGCTCATGCACGATCCAAGCAGTCTTTTCAGATTCGAAGAACACGATGTCTTCCTGCCCATCATGACGCTGGAAGAACTCGACAACCACAAGAAGGGCATGTCCGAAATTGCCCGCAACGCCCGCCAGACATCGCGCACGCTGGACGAATTGCTGGCCGCCAACGGCGAGGACAACATCGACGAAGGCATCGATCTCTACGGCCCGTCAAAAAAGCTGGCCAGCGGCCGGCTCTACTTGCAGACCGAAGCGATCAGCGCCGATCTGCCGCAAGGCCTGCCGACCTCCAAGGTCGACAACCAGATCCTCTCGGTGGTCATCCACCTTCAGAAGAAATTCCCCAAGCGTCCGGTCATCCTGGTGTCGAAAGACATCAACATGCGCATCAAGTCGCGCGCCCTCAACCTGCTCGCCGAAGACTACTTCAACGACAAGGTGCTCGAGGACACCGACATCCTCTACTCCGGCACCCGCGCCCTGCCCGACAATTTCTGGGACAAGCACGGCAAGGGCATGGAGTCGTGGAAGAAGGACAGCCGGACCTACTACAAGGTCACCGGCCCCCTCTGCCCGCAGATGCTGGTCAATGAATGCATCTGGCTAGAAAAGGACGGCTTCACGGCGATCGTCAAAGAAACCGCCGGCAAGACTGCCGTTCTCGAAACGCTGATCGACTACAGCCATCCGAAAAATGCCGTGTGGGGCATCATGGCACGCAATCGCGAACAGAATTTCGCGATGAACCTGCTCATGAATCCCGACATCGATTTCGTCACCCTGCTCGGCCAGGCCGGCACCGGCAAGACGCTGCTGACTCTGGCCGCCGGCCTGACCCAGGTCCTGGAAAGCAAGCTGTTCGCCGAAATCATCATGACCCGCGCCACGGTTCCGGTCGGTGAAGACATCGGCTTCCTGCCCGGCACCGAAGAAGAAAAGATGGCGCCGTGGATGGGTGCCCTCGAAGACAACCTCGACGTCCTCACCCACACCGACGAAGCGAGCAGTGGCGCCTACGGCGGCGACTGGGGCAAGGCGGCGACCAACGACATCATCCGCTCGCGGATCAAGGTCAAGTCGATGAACTTCATGCGCGGCCGGACCTTCCTCAAGAAATACCTGATCATCGACGAGGCGCAGAACCTGACGCCAAAGCAGATGAAAACGCTGGTCACCCGCGCCGGTCCCGGCACCAAGGTCGTCTGTCTGGGCAACATTGCGCAGATCGACACGCCTTACCTGACCGAAGGCAGTTCCGGCCTGACTTACGTCGTCGACCGCTTCAAGGGCTGGCCACACTCCGGTCACATTACGTTACAACGCGGGGAGCGTTCCCGCTTGGCCGACCACGCGGCCGAAGTGCTATAATCGCCGCAACATTCAAGGGGCCGTGTCAGTGACACGGCCCTTTCGTTTCAACCACGGATTATCTCCGCCGGAGGAGTTTCTTGAAACGTCGCGATTTTCTAGCATCAGCCGCCACACTCTCGTTATTCGTCTCCGATGCCTGGGCGGCCAACAAGCAGGCCAAATCCAAGGTCGCAACCGGCAAATCGGGAAAAACTGCGAAAAAACCGGTCGCTCGGCGAGGGCGGCAAAAAGGCAAAGTCACCTACAAGCCGCAACAGCCGGTTGCACATACCGCTGAAGACCCGGTCATCGAGCGTCCGCCACAAGGCACCTCGGCCTCCCGTCTGCCACCGGTCAAGGCCCCCGAACCACCGAGCGAGTGGCGCACCTTTGAAATCACGACGACAGTCAACCTGAAAAGCCTGAGCGGCCCGACCAAGCTCTGGTTGCCCTTGCCGCTCAACCAGGACACGCTGTACCAGCGCACCCTCGGGCACAGCTGGTCAGGTAACCAAGCCAATGCCAGCATGCGTCGCCTGCCGGATGGCGACCTTGAGGTCTTCTATTGTGAATGGCCCGAGGGTAGCGATGCCCGACTTCAACTGACCACGCATGTCTCGACAGCTGACCGTCATTTCGACGTAACCAAGCGAACGGTTGCCCCGGAACGCGAAGACATCCTGCGGCGCAACCTGCAGGCCTCGCAACTGATCCCCAACGATGGTCTGGCATTCCAGCTCGGTGAACGCATCCTGGGTCGTATCAAGGACCCGGTTGCCCAAGCCAAGGCCATCTATGAGTGGGTCGTCGACAACACCATCTACGATCCCGCCCTGCCTGGCTGTGGCACGGGCGACGTTCGCCGGCAGCTGATCGAGGGGAAATACGGTGGCCGTTCGGCTGACATCAACGGTCTGTTCGTTGCCATCTGTCGGGCCATCGGTATTCCCGCGCGCTGCGTATACGGCCTGCGTACCGGATCGTCACGGCTGTTCAGCAGCCTCGGGCTACGTGGAGACGATGCGACCCATGGCCAGCATGTCCGGGCCGAATTCTATGTTCCCGGTTACAGTTGGATCCCTGTCGATCCAAGCGACGTCCGCCGCGCAATTTCGCTGGAAATCCTCTCCGACCTCGACAGCAAACTGAACTCGCTAAAGAAAATACTGTTCGGCGTCTGGGAAATGAACTGGATTGCCTTCAACCTGGGGACCGACGTCGTACTTCCAGGAACAGGTACAACCAAACCCTTCCTTCTCCTGCCCCAACTGGAATCCTCCGGAGGACTCCCTGACCCCGGCGCTCAATACAGCATCCGCACCCGCCAGGTCGTTCTTTAAGCCGACCGTCAGTTCTGCGAGTCGACGAATCCGCCGCTCGCCAGATTCTCAAAACGAGTGTACTCGCCGATGAACGCCATGCGTACCGTTCCGGTCGGACCGTTACGCTGCTTGCCGATAATGACTTCGGCCATACCCTTGTTATCCTGGCTTTCCTTGTTGTAATACTCATCGCGGTACATCATCAGGATCACGTCGGCATCCTGCTCGATAGCGCCGGACTCGCGCAAGTCCGACATCATCGGACGCTTGTCGGTCCGTTCCTCGACCTTTCGCGACAACTGCGATAGCGCGACGATGGGCACTTGCAACTCTTTGGCCAAGGATTTGATTGACCGGGAGATTTCGGAAACCTCGGTCGCCCGATTTTCCCCCTGCCGATTGCCGCTCATGAGCTGGATGTAGTCGATAACCAGCAAGCCCAACTTTCCGCCGTATTGACGCGCCAGACGCCGCGCACGGGCACGCAGATTGGCCGGGCTGAGGCCGCCTGTTTCATCGATGTAGATCGGTGCTTCGTGCAGCTTGCCGAGCGCGAAGGACAGCTTCGACCATTCCTCGTCGTTCATCCGGCCCGTACGCAGGCTTTGGGAATTCAGGCGCCCGATCGACGCCAGCATCCGCATGGCCAACTGGGCGCCCCCCATTTCCATGGAGAACACCCCAACGGGCAGGCCGCTTTCAACTGCCACATTCTCAGCAATATTCAGCGCAAACGCCGTCTTGCCCATTGATGGACGCCCCGCAACGATGATCAGATCACCCGGCTGAAAACCTGAGGTTTTTTGGTCGAGATCGATAAAACCGGTCGGAACACCCGTTATGTCAGACGGGTTGTCACGGTCATGCAACTCCTGAATCCGCTCTACGACCTGAGTCAAAAGAGGATTGATATGAACAAAACCTTCGCTGTGCCCCGCTCCCGCTTCAGCAATCCTGAATATCTTCGACTCCGCTTCATCCAGCAGCGTCTCGGCATCCCGACCCAGCGGATTCAGCGCATCGGCGGCAATTTCGTCAGCGGTAGCGACAAGCTTGCGCAACACTGAACGTTCACGAACGATTTCCGCATAGCGTTTGATATTGGCTGCCGAAGGCGTATTGGCTGCCAACTCGCCAAGGTAGGCCAGACCACCGGTCTGATCCCCCTCTCCGGCTGCATCAAGCGCCTCGGCAACCGTAACCACGTCGGCCGGCTTGGCGCTGTCGAGCAGCTTGCGAATCTGGCGAAAAATCCGCCGATGCTCGTCCCGATAAAAATCGGTCTCTGCGACCTGATCGCCGATTCGATCCCAAGCCTGGTTATCGAGCAGCAAACCACCGAGAACAGACTGTTCAGCCTCAATGGAGTGCGGCGGCACACGCAGTTGATCCAGGGTGGAATCGGAAATTCGTTGTTTCGGCGGACGTTGATTCATGGCGGCAAGTTTAAATTAAAAAGGCCTCGCAATTGCGAGGCCTTTTTGGTGGGTAGTTACCGGGATTACTCGGCAACCACAGCCACGTTGATGTTGGCCAGCACGTCGGTATGCAGTGCCACGTCCAGCGGGAACTCACCGATGGTCTTGAGCGGGCCATCCGGCAGACGGATAGCAGCCTTGTCGATATCAAAACCGGCAGCCTTGAGGGCATCGGCGATATCAACATTACCAACGGAACCGAACAGACGACCGTCCAGGCCAGCCTTGCGGGTGACCGACACGACGGTGCCATTCAGCTTGTCAGCAACAACTTGGGCAGCAGCCAGCTTCTCGGCTGCCAGCTTTTCCAGCTCAGCACGGCGAGCTTCAAACTCGGCCAGTGCAGCAGGCGTAGCGCGCTTGGCGATACGCTGCGGGATCAGGAAATTGCGGGCGTAGCCGTCCTTGACCTTGACGACATCGCCAAGATTTCCGAGGTTAACAACCTTTTCGAGCAGAATGATTTGCATGTTTCGTCTCCTCGAAAATTATTGATGGTTGTCGGTGTAAGGCAGCAGGGCCAGGAAGCGGGCGCGCTTGATAGCGGTGCCCAGCTGACGCTGATAGCCGGCCTTGGTGCCGGTCAGACGAGCCGGCATGATCTTGGCGTTTTCCTGGATGAATTCCTTGAGGACATCCACATCCTTGTAGTCGATCTGTTCGACCTTTTCAGCCGTGAAGCGGCAGAACTTGCGACGCTTGAACAGGCCGCCACCGCGCTTCTTTTTCTTGTCGTCATCCTTCTTCTTGAAGAATCGAGCCATTTTCGTTTCCTTCCAAAAATTCGAGTGTATTCACATGCAGCACGGGAGCCTTGCTGTTGCGACTCTTGGCAGCCAGAAATCCAGTCAATTTGACCATCCCACTGAGGGGCGCCGCCTCGAGCCAGCGAGCGGTTTCGCCCAAGGCCACGACAGCAATTTCCACTTCCACCAAGCGCGCTGCGCCACTTTCAGTCTGCGAGGAGCTGTGTTGCAGCCATCCTTCGCTAACCGGGACACCGGCCGGTGTATAACGCAATGCTTTGCGCTCGACCAGTTTTCCCGAGATTGTGATGCAGTTCAGCCGTTATTCCCGTACAGAGTCTTAGGCAGCAGCAGCCGGCTCGGCCACTACAGCAGCTACATCACCAGCCAGCAGAGACTTCGACTTCTCTTCCTTCATCATCGGGGAAGGAGACGTCACAGCCGCTTTCATCTTGACGGTCAGGTGGCGCAGTACAGCGTCGTTGAACTTGAACGAATGTTCGAGTTCGTTCAGCGTTTCGCCGTCGCACTCGATGTTCATCAGAACGTAGTGAGCCTTGTGGATCTTCTGGATCGGGTAAGCCAGTTGACGGCGGCCCCAGTCTTCCAGACGATGAATGGTACCGTTCTTGGCGGCAACAATGGCGCGATAGCGCTCGACCATGCCGGGCACCTGTTCGCTTTGGTCCGGATGGACGATAAAGCAGATTTCGTAATGGCGCATGCAATCTCCTTTTGGGATAAACCCCCCGCCATGCGGGTGCGGTAGGGCAAGGTTGAAAAGCCCATGATTATATCAGCAATCATGGGCTTTTGGCCAAAGCAGGAGAAAGCAAATCAGAAACTGTCGTCAGCCAATTCCAGCGCACCTGTCGCACCGGCCAGCACAGACTCGGCCAGACCGGCTGCCTGGGTCAGGAAATGATCGGCGTAGAACCGCGTTGTCGCCAGTTTTGCCGCCCAGAAAGGATCCGTTTCACCCGCCGATAACTTGTTGCGCGCGATAACTGCGGCACGCCCCAATTGCCATCCGCCGGCAACAATGCCGAACAGATGGAGAAAAGGCACCGCACCGGCGTGAACGGCCTTCGGATCGGATGAGTAGTTGGCCACGATCCAGAAAACAGCCTTTTCCAGCGCGTCGACCGCAGCACTCTGGCGGGTTCCGATTGCCGCAAGATCCTCGTCCAGTTGCGCTGCCGCCGCCCGGATATCGGCGATCACGCCCAGAATCGTCGCGGCTTTTTCGCGGGCAATCTTGCGACCGATCAGATCATTGGCCTGAATGGCGGTAGTCCCCTCATAGATCGCAGTAATGCGCGCATCGCGCAAATGCTGGGCGGCGCCGGTTTCCTCGATATAGCCCATGCCACCATGCACCTGCACCCCCAGGGAGGCGATATCAATTGCACTCTCGGTGCACCAGCCCTTGACGACGGGAATCAGCAGATCGGCAAACGCCCGAGCCTTATCACGAGAAGCGGCATCCTCGGAGGCGTGCGCACGGTCCTGCGCCGCCGCCGTGACATAAGCGAGCGCTCGCATGGCCTCAATTCGGGCACGCATGGAAAGCAGCATGCGACGAACGTCAGGATGTTTGATGATGGGCACCTTCGGCCCACCGCGAACACCGACTTCCGTACCCTGGACACGCTCCCTGGCATAGACGACGGCGCGCTGATACGCTCGCTCGGCGTCGCCAAGGCCTTCCAGGCCAACATTGAAACGGGCGGCGTTCATCATGATGAACATGTATTCGAGGCCGCGATTCTCTTCGCCAACAAGCGTGCCGACCGCGCCACCATGGTCGCCGAAGGCCAGCACCGCCGTCGGACTACCGTGGATACCCAACTTGTGTTCGATGGAAACACAATAAACATCGTTTCGCTCACCCGGCGTACCGTCAGCCTTGAGGAGAAACTTCGGAACAACAAACAGCGAGATGCCCTTGACCCCTTCCGGCGCAGTGGGGGTTCGTGCCAGCACAAGGTGGACGATGTTGTCCGTCATGTCGTGCTCGCCATAGGTGATGAAAATCTTCTGACCGAAAATCCTGTAGGTTCCGTCACCGACGGGTTCGGCACGCGAGCGAACCGCCGCCAGGTCCGAGCCGGCAGACGGCTCGGTCAGGTTCATCGTACCAGTCCATTCACCGGAAACCAGATTGGGCAGATAGGCCGCCTTTTGCTCGTCCGTACCGGCAATCATCAGCGCCTCAATGGCGCCTTGCGTCAGCATCGGGCACAGCGAGAAGGCATGATTGGAGGCCTTCCACATTTCGCTGACAGCCGTCGACAAAAGCCTCGGCAGCCCCTGACCGCCAAACTCGGGGTCGCAACCCAGACCGTTCCAACCATTGTCGACAAACTGGCGGTAGGCCTCCTTGAACCCCGGAGAAGTGGTGACGACAGTATCTTTCCACTTCGCACCATCGCGGTCGCCGACCCTGTTCAAGGGCGACAGCACTTCGCCGGAAAAGCGGGCAGCCTCTTCAAGAATCGCATCGACAACATCCGGTGAGGCCTCTTCAAAACCAGGCAGGGAAACGACCTGTTCGAGCCCGGCCAGTTCCTGCATGACAAAGCGCATTTCTTTGAGCGGGGCTTGGTATTCACTCATCGGATTTTTCCATTCGGTTAGCAGTTTCTTTCAGCTCTATCAGGAAGAGCACGTCCTCGACAACTGGCAGAGCAAACCCGGCGCGTTGACCGCCGCGATTGTCGCGCAACAACTGGTACATGTAGCCGACAACATCACCGGCGCTCCAGAGATCGACAATCGTATTGACCAAACGGGGCAGATCCTCGATCGTTTGCGGCCGTGGCGCAAGCGGTTGCCCAACCTCCGAGCCCCCGTTTTCCGCACCCTCGGTCGCCTCCTCCCAGCTTTGCACCTCGACATTGAAATGCTGGTTCAAGTCACGGGAAATAGTTTCGAACTCGGTGCGCATACCCGCCATCCGGTACACATCCATCAAACGAATCCAAGGCTGCAATGCTTCCTGCGGATTGTGGTCAATGTATTCCTGCAAAGCCTGGGCTGCGCCTTTGACGCGGCCGAAGGAGAGCATGATCTCGGCCAGTTCCATGACAGGGTTAGCCTCAAAATGCTCATCCAGGGTCGTCGCATGGATCGACATCACCGAATCATGGCCACGCGGCGGCTCCCTGGCCGGCAACTCCGATGGCACTGACTGGCCACCACTCCCCGCATCCAACTCGAAATCCACCTGCATGGGCGTGCCCGTGGCTGCCGGCTCGAAGGGAAGATCAACGTGACCGAGTTCATCTTGCTCATCGGCGCGCTTCGGATCGACCGTCAATTCCGGAACGCCGATCTGGTCATCGCCATCGCCGGCCACCAAGGCTCTGGCGCGATAATTTCTCCAACCCAGCCAACCGGCCACCCCAAGTATCGATCCAAGAAGGACCCCGTAAAGCGTCCACTCGGACAAGCCGGAGGATTTTTCGCCAGCGGGCATCAGGGGCTTTGGCAGGGGCCTTACAGGCTCAGCAACACTGGCGGTTGGCTGGGAAATATTTTGAGCAATCGAAGGAACAGCCACCACCGGAGAGGGCGTTACTCCATTCGCCTCGACACGCTGGGCAAATTCAGCAGCGCGCTGCTGGACTTCGCTCAGCGTGCCTTCCATGTTCCGCAACTTTTCCGCAATCGCCATTTGCGACGTGGCCTGCTCATGCATGGCCATCAGCATTCTGTATTCAAGGCGCAGTATTTGGCGCTGCGCTTCCTTGGCCTCGGTCGCCCCCGTAAATAATTCGGTGGCCAGGCGAAGGGACGGTTCAGGGCCAAAGCCCTCATCGGATAACGTCAAGCGGTCGGGCAGGCCGCGGAGCGCAGGCCGTCGTTCAGCTCGTTTGGGGATTCGTCTGGACGCGGGGCTGGGCAGCGCATCAACTGCCGCTGGCGTTGTCGAACGGATTCTGACCGGCCGCTCCACCTGCGGACTTGCCTCTGGCGGTGCTGCCTCTGTCAGGGAGAGCTCCCCGACGACGCTTTCAGCACCGCCGCGCGGCGATGCCATGAGGATATATTCGCGAGATATTTCGTGCCCGCAACCGAGTTGCACCGCCAATTGCAAAATCGGCTCATGCAACGGCACATCGGAACGAATTTCGAGAACGTGCCGCGTTGATTTATGGACGCTTAAGCCCGCTTTCTTGAGCCATGGCAGGTCACCAGAACCAGCCGGCTGCACAAGTCGAAAACAACTGGCGTCCAGTTTTTGTTTTTCGGCGCCCAACAGATCGACTTCAAGCAGCAATCGCTCACCCAGAACGGGCCGCCCACGCAAATCGCCCAAACCAACCGCCGAAGCCCCCCCCGACACGGCAAGCATCAGGACAGATAACGAACAGCAGAGAGCAAAGCGATTCAAAGACACTGCTCCAAATGACATTAAATTCGTGGAATTGTAGCTGTTATTTATCGACCAGATAACTGGAATCATTGAAGCTGACGACCCATTGCGGCCGATAAACCACGAACAGCGTCATCATCATTCCAGACAACCACGCTTCGGAGAAGGCAAGCAGCAAAAAATAGGGGAAATACTCGCTGATCAGATAATCCCATTCGTAGGCGCCAGCCATTGCCAGCAGGGATGTTGCAGCGAATCCAACACCAATAATCGTCAGTGCGGCCCCGAGAAAACCGTTCACAAAGATATAGACAAAGAAATGTCTGGGTAAGGCAGCGGAAACGAAACGACAAAAAAGCTGGCTCAAACCGACACTCAGTCCGGCCAGAAGCAAAGCGTTGGCCGCATAGGCAAGCGGCCCGGCAGCACCATTCAGGGTGATGCCAAGCGTTACCAGAGAAAGCCCGACAAAAGCCAGATGTGGGCCAAAACTCAGCGTAAAGACCGTGGCCCCGAGGAGATGAAAGCTCAAGCCGGGTTTGACGCCGGCCTTGAGACTCCAGACCACGGTAAGCAGAACAATCATCCCGAGCCACACGTTGAATTGCTCGGAATCCTTGAGGCGCCCCCAGGGGGCACGCCAAAGACTACGGGCGAAAAACAGTATCCAGGCAACCCAGGCTGCCCAGTACCATCCTTCGCCCATCAAGGTATCTGTCAGATTCACATGGCTATTTTAGCCGACAGCGCCAACCAGTTGCGGCACCACCTCGAACAGGTCGCCGACCAGCCCGTAATCCGCCACCTGAAAAATCGGCGCATCCGGATCCTTGTTGATGGCGACGATGACTTTCGACTCCTTCATGCCGGCCAGGTGCTGGATGGCACCCGAGATGCCGACGGCGATGTACAACTGAGGGGCGACGATCTTGCCGGTCTGGCCGACCTGGTAGTCGTTCGGCACGAAGCCGGCATCGACGGCGGCGCGGGAGGCGCCAAGGGCCGCCCCGAGCTTGTCGGCGAGCGGTTCGAGCAGGGTGTGGTAGTTCTCGCCGCTGCCCAGACCACGACCGCCGGAAACGATGATCTTGGCGGCACCGAGTTCGGGGCGTTCGGACTTGGTCAGTTCGCGGTTGGTCAGGGTGCTTTGGGCGGTGTCGGCAGCCGGACTGATGCTGTCGATTTTTGCCGCATTTTCCCGGTTGACCGTATCAAACGCCGTGCTGCGCACGGTGATGACCTTGACGGGGTCGGCGCTCTGCACGGTGGCCAGGGCATTGCCGGCGTAGATCGGGCGGACGAAGGTGTCGGCGGATTCGACGCCGGTGATTTCGGAGATTTGCGCCACGTCGAGCAGGGCGGCGATGCGGGGTGCCAGGTTCTTGCCGAAGGTGGTAGCCGGGGCGAGGATGTGGCTGTAGCCGGCGGCGTTGGCGATGATCAGCGCCGTCAGGTTCTCGGCGGTCTGGCTTTGGTAGTGGGCAGCGTCGGCGACTTTGACCAGGCTGACCCCATTCAGCGTGGCGGCTTCCTGGGCGGCGGCATTGCAGCCTGATCCGGCGACGAGGAGGTGGATGTCGCCGCCGATTTTGGCGGCGGCGGCAACGGTGTTGAGGGTGGCAGCCTTGAGGGCGGTGTTGTCGTGTTCGGCAATGACGAGAATGGTCATGATCAGATCACCTTGGCTTCGTTCTTGAGTTTGTTGACGAGTTCGGCGACGTCGGCGACGCGGATGCCGGCGCTGCGCTTGGCGGGTTCGGCGACCTTGAGGGTGGTCAGGCGCGGCGTGACATCGATGCCAAGGTCGGCCGGCTTGACGGTGTCGAGCGGCTTTTTCTTGGCTTTCATGATGTTGGGCAGGGTGGCGTAGCGCGGTTCGTTCAGGCGCAGGTCGGTGGAGACGACGGCCGGCAGGCTGATTTCGAGGGTTTCGAGGCCGCCGTCGATTTCACGGGTGACGGTGGCT
>Ga0209211_10006882_pt1 | contig 16231 bp, 7 predicted proteins | sample RifGroA2_FD_183992 | JGI IMG/M metagenome (GOLD analysis project Ga0209211, IMG submission 183992) | Groundwater microbial communities from Rifle, Colorado, USA - Groundwater A2 (SPAdes) (version 2) | ecosystem: Environmental > Aquatic > Deep subsurface > Groundwater | place: Rifle, Colorado... | reverse complement strand
CGCTGCCGGCCTCGCCTTCGAAAATACTGATCATTAAGTTCTGGGAGGGCGGCCTGGTAGCCATGGGCGCGCCCTGGTACCGCGCGCTGAAAAGGCGGTACCCGGCGGCGGAAGTGCATTTCCTGACCCTGGATGTGAACGCCCAGCTGGCCGGCATGACCGGCGCCGCGGACAAGATAATACCGTTGCGCGTAAGCTCCGGGATGCCCGTCTTTTTCGCCGACCTGGCCCGCGCCCTGCCGGCCCTGCGCGCCGAAAAATACGGGCTGGCGCTGGACCTGGAGTTCCTGAGCCGTTTTTCGGCCATGGTCACGGCGCTCTCCGGAGCGGGCTGGTCGGCCGGCTTCTCCAGGGAGGGCTCCTGGCGCGGCAATTTCCACGACGCGGAAGTGCCGCTCCGCCTGGATGCGCATATGACGGAGAACTACGCCGCGCTCTTCGCGGCGGCGGGCGCGCGGGCGGAGGAGAGCGATAAAGGGCCCCTGGCGGCCTCGGCGGAGGTTCCGGGGCTCCCGGCGGAACCGTTCATAGTCCTGAACTTCGACCGCAAAGACCTGATGCTGGAGCGGGCCTGGCCGCGCGGGCATTATGAAGCGGTGCTCGAACACGTTCTTTCGGAGGGAAGGTACAGGGTAGCGGTGGTCAGCCAGCACCGGATAGAGCTGCCGGAGAGGCCCGGCCTGGCGAACCTTTCAGGCAGGCTGGATTACAGGCAGCTGGCCGGGCTTTTCAGCCGCGCCGCCCTGTTCGTCACGCATGACAGCGGGCCGCTGCATATAGCCGCCGCCATGGGCTGCCCTACCGTTTCCATTTTCGGTCCCGAGACCCCGGCCGGCTACGCGCCGCTGGGGCCGGGGCATACGGCGCTCTACCTCGGCCTGCCCTGCAGCCCCTGCGTGAACGCCCTGAAGGGGAAGGAACTTAAATGCGTGCGGCGCGGCAATGAATGCGTGACGGGCATAACCCCCGGCATGGTCATCAAGGCGATGGAAGAATCGCTGGCAGTGAATAAATGAGACTAGCCCTGGTATTCAACCCCTTTTCGTACAAAAACCACGAGGAGAACCTCCGCGTGGTGCAGCGCTATTTCGGCCTGTTCCCGCCGCTGTCCATGAGCTGGGTGGCCTCCATAGCCCGCGCGGCGGGCCACGAGGTCATACTGATAGACGCGCGCACGCTCCGCCTGACCATGCCGGAAGTGGCTGCCGCCCTGAAAAAATTCCGCCCCGACGTCATCGGCGCGATGATGACCACCTACATGTTCCCGGAGACGCTTTCCTGGCTGAAATACCTGCGGGGCGAGCTTCATACGGCCGGGATCAAATGCAAGGTCCTGGTCGGCGGGTATAATCTCAGGGTCTACCCCGGGGAATCTATAAGCCACCCGGAAATAGATTTCGGCTGCGTGGAGCAGGCCTACTTTACCGTGCCGGCCCTGCTCGCGGCGCTCGGAAAAGGGGAAACCGACCTTTCACAGGTGCCCGGCCTGGCCTGGAAGCGCGGCGCGGAAATAGTGGTGAACCCCCACCCGCAGAAAATAGTCTTCGACGCTTTTCCCAACCCGGCGCGCGACCTGCTCCCGAACGAGCTTTACGCCGAGTTCCCCACCCGCCGCAAGAATTTCACCGCCATGGTGACTTCGCTGGGCTGCCCTTTCAAATGCACCTTCTGCGAGGCCGGCGGCTGCGAATATAACCCGCGTTCCCCGGCCACCGTGGTGGCGGAGATGAAGGAATGCGTGGAGCGCCACGGCGTGCGCGAGATAGATATTTTCGACTACGAGTTCACCGGCGCCCGGCAGCGCGTGCTGGACATCTGCGCCGGCATAAAAAAAGAAAAACTGGACTTGAACTGGGCCTGCCGCTCCCGCGTAGACACCGCCGACCCGGAGCTTCTGAAGGCCATGTACTCCGCGGGCTGCCGCCGTATCTACTGGGGAGTGGAAAGCGGCTCCCAGGTCACCCTGGATTCCCTGAAGAAAGGCGTAAAACTGGAGCAGATAGTGGAAACCCTGCGAGCCTCGCGCCGCGCGGGCCTCGAGAACCTCGGCTTTTTCCTGGTAGGCGTGCCCGGAGAAACTAAGGAAACAGTGCGGCAAACGGTGGAGTTCGCCAAAAAGCTGGACCTGGACTACGTGCAGTTCTCGAAGCTGCTGGCGAAGCCGCTAACCCCGCTCTGGAAGGACATGGTGGCGGCCTCCGGGAAAGATTACTGGAAAGACTGGATCCTCGGAAAGGAGACGGACCGCGAACTGCCGCGCCCCTGGCTTAAAGACCTGACCAACGCGGAAGTGGACGAGCTTACCCGCTGGGCCTACATAAATTACCATTCCCGGCCCCTGTTCCTGCTCCGCCACGCCTTCAAGTGCCGTTCCCTGCCGGAATTCTTCCGCAAAACCCTGGCTTTCCTGGCCATGCTGTTCTCGAAGGGCCGGGGCCGCTTCCTGGCCTACCCTGAAAACATCTTCAAGGTGATAGGCGAACGACTGAAGTGGAAGGCCGGGAATGGCTAAATTGGTTTTTGTTTATAAGGGCCGCTACTGGGTCAGGGATACGCGCACCCTGGAAACCCTCTCCGCCATGGCCAGGGCGGCGGGGCATGAGACCTCGCTGGTCTATGACCCGGACCTGTTCGGCACTTCGGATAACGTGCTCAGCCTGCCCCGGCTCAACCGCCTTCTCTTCCGGCGGGACGCGGCGGCCCGGAAGGCCGCGGCTTCGGGGGCCGACTGGCTTGTATTCCTCGAGAATTTAACCAACGGGCCCTGGATAAAGGACTTCCTCGGGGACCTGGCCGCGGCCGGTTATAAAGGCAGGACAGCCGTATTTTACTGCCAGGGTTCTGAACCGGCGGAGGGCTCCTTGCCGCTGTACGGGGAACCGGAGAAGGTTTTCGGGGAGCTTCTGAAAACGCTGCCGGAGCCCGCGCCCGGGAAGATGACGGCAGGCGGCCTGGCCGACCTGGACTTGCTGCCGCTGCCCGACCTGGACCTGTTCTCGCCTTACGAGGATTTCGGCCTCAGCTACATGGCCTATGCCGGGAAAGGCTGTTCCGGCGCCTGCTCTTATTGCGAGGAGCCTTTCTACCGGCAGGCCTATGGCCCCGGCTATGCCCGCCTGCGCCGGCCGGAGAGGGTGCTGGACGAGCTGCTGGCCGTGAAAAAGCGCTTCCGGACCCGCGAGATAACCTTCAAGGATTCGGTCTTTACCGCCGACAAGGGCTGGCTGAAGAGCTTCCTGGAGCTTTACAGGCGTGAAATAGCCCTGCCTTTCAAGTGTTTCGGCCGTTCCGACGCCTTCGACCCGGAGACAGCGGCCCTGCTGAAAAGCTCCGGCTGCTACTGCGTGGAATTCGGCCTGCAGACCTTCAACGAAAAACTGCGCGCTTCCGTGCTGAAGCGCCCGGAAAACCTGGCGTCCGTGAAAAAAGCCTTCGCCGCCTGCGACGCCGCCGGCCTGCCTTACGACGCCGACTATATTTTCGGCCTGCCGGGCGCGACCGCGGCCGACCACATCGAAGCCGCGCTCAGGTTCTCGGAGCTCGGGAAACTGAACCGCATAAAATGCCATAACCTGGTCTATTACAAGGGGCTCGGGATAACCGAGCATGCCCTGAAGGAAGGCCGGCTGGAGGAAAGCGCGGTCTCCCAGGGGGATTTCTTCAGCGGCGACAGGTCAGCCCCGGAGATGCGCGGCGCCGATTCGGCTTTCCGCAAGCTTTTTAAACTCTACGGCCTGCTGGGCGGGCGCTTCCTGGCTTACGCCGCCGGCTCCGGCCTCTGGCGCGCTTTCCGCTTTGTTCCGGCCCTCCCGCTCAAACCGCTGGAGCTGCTCTCCGGCCTGCTGAAGGGCGACCGGCGGTTCCTGGTCTACCTGGCCGGCTATTCGCTGAAAATACTGCGCCCGCTGCTGAAAAAGGCCGGTCTTTTCCTCCTGGCCGGCCTTCTCACGGCCTTGGTTTTCATCTTCGTCGGTGAGGCCGTCTTCGGTATCTTTTTCAGGGACCGCCTTAAGCTGAACGTCTGGCTGGACGAAATGAACCTTATGTACCGGTACGACAGGGAGCTCGGCTGGTTCCCGCAGGAGGGAGCAGTGAAGGACCTCCAGGGCTGCCGGCGTATTACCGTCAGGAACAACAGTCGGGGGTTCAGGGACCCCGAGCCGGGGGCAAAGACGAAGCCGCGGATAGTTTTCCTGGGGGATTCCTTCGTATGGGGGTACGATTCCGGGCAGGACAGGCGTTTTACCGAGCGCCTCCGGGCCCTTGTCCCGGGCTGGCAGGTGCTGAATTTCGGGGTATGCGGTTATGGAACGGACCAGGAATACCTGCTGCTCCGCAGGGAATTCGATAATTATTCTCCCGACGCCGTTTTCGTGGTGGTGGACGGAACGGATATGGAGGACAATTCCCGCAGCTTTTACAACGGCTACTATAAACCCTATTTCGTAATTGAGGACGTGGAACTGTCTTCAAGGGGTATTCCTGTCCCCAGATCGATGAATTATTACTTTACGGAGCACCGTCTGCTCCTGTCCAATAGTTATCTGTTCAGGGCGTTATTCAAGGTCTATTACGGGTGCTACGCGCCGAAGCCGGCGGCAGTGGAGGAGAGGACCGTGGAACTGCTGCGGGAGCTCGCGCGCTTCTCCCGGGAACGCGGCAGCGCTTTCCTTGTCGGGCTCGGAAGCATGGGTCCCAAAGACCGCGAGAAAATCGTATCATTTCTTAAGGCCGAAGGCTTGCCGTGGGCGGACCTGGACCTGCCAGCCGGCTATAAGATAGACGGCTGCGGTTCCCACTGGAACGAGGCCGGGCACAGGGTGGTCGCGGAAAGAATCTACGCGGTCATGCGTAAAACCGGGCTTTTACGGGCCGGGACCGGCGGCGCGGGCGGTAAAGAGGCTGAATGATGGACATTTCCGCGGTCATACCGGCTTTCAACGAAGAAGGGAACATAGAGGCTTCCGTAGCCGGCGTTTGCTCGGCCCTGGGGCGGCTCGCCGGGCGGTACGAGGTCATAGTGGTGGACGACGGCTCTTCCGACAGGACCCCCGCTCTCGTGGAAGGCCTGGCCAGGGGCAATGCCGCGGTAAGGCTGATACGGCACCCTGGGAACCAGGGTTACGGGAAAGCGCTGTCCGACGGCTTCGCCGCGGCCGCTTATTCCCACGTTTTCTTTACGGACGCGGATCTCCAGTTCGACATAGCCGAGCTGGGCGGGCTGCTGCCGCTGGCCGCCGCCAACGACCTGGTCTGCGGCTACCGCGTGCGAAAGAAATACGGTTTCGGCCGGAGGGCCTCCTCGTTCTGCTACAACCTCCTGGTAAGGCTGGTCCTGCGGCCCGGGGTCAGGGACGTCAACTGCGCTTTCAAACTTATTAAAAAAGAGGCCCTCTCTGCTTTGCGCCCGCGCTCCGCGGGTTTCTTCGTGAGCGCTGAACTGCTGGCAAGGGCGCGCAGGCTGGGATACAAGGTGGCGGAGGCGCCGGTTTCCCATTTCCCGAGGCCGACAGGGGAGTCCAAGGTGCGCCCGGACCATATTTTCGGTACTCTGCGGGAAATGTTCTCTTTCCTGTTAGGCGGCGGCTGAATATGGACCTGAAAAACTCCGTTTCGGACCCTGGAGCGCCGGTTATGCCGGGCGAACCGCCCGGCTGGTACGGCTATCTTTTCACCGCTTCCCGCGCGGGGCTCTTCCTTTTCCTGGCGGGGGTCTTCGTGGTTTCGCATCTCCTGCCCTGGCTGATGGCGGACCCCGCTTCCATCCTTGTCACCGAGTCGGATAACTCGGTCTCCAAAGCCGGCATAATCAGGGCTATAGCCGCGTTCAAGCTGTATAACGCGGCCACGGCTTACCTGCTCTTCACTTTGTCCGCGGTGCTGGCCAGGACGCTCGCCGATAAGGTACGGCCAGGCCTCGCCTATGCCGGCCTGGCCGCGGTTTACTCGGCAGCCGGCTTCGCCGCGCTGCTGCTGCTTTACGGCATGCCCTCACCATCCGGCCTGGCCCTTGTCCTGCTCTGTTCCCTGGCCGCCGCGCACGCCGGAGCGGTGCCGGGAGCCCGGCCCGGCGGGGCCGTCCTGGCGGTTTTTCCCGGGCTGGCCGAGGCGCTTTCGCCGGCTTCGTCCCTGTCCCCGGGCCGCGGCGCTTTGTACCGGGCCGGCCTCGTTTTCTACGCGCTGTCGGCCGCGCTCAGCGCGGCGGACTTCTGCCTGAACGGCGGCCGCGGCCTGGCTTCGCTGAAAGCCGCGCCCGCTCAGATCGCGCGTGGGAACTTTTACGGGATAGAGGCCGACCAGGCCGGCGGCCGGCTCAGGGCCTGCAGGACGCTGGAGAGGAAGCTGGCGACTTTCAGCCTGGCGGACGGGGGCCTTATAAGCGAGTCCGAGATCGCCACCTCGCTGGAACTGCAGGAGGTCAGGACCAATCTTTCCAGGGGCGAGGCCTACCATTTCGACCGCAGGAGCCGTTCCCTGCTGGTGCTGGACGCCGGGACGCTGTCCGTGGCCAGGAGCGCCGGCTACGGCGGTTTCGACGCCGGGGGGAGCGCCCGCGTGGCTTTCGACAACGGGAGCGGCACCATAGCCGCGGTCCTGGAACACGGCCCCATGTTCATAGCGGACATGAAGACCTTGCGGCCGAAAGCCGCTTTCCGGGAGATAGATTTCAACGAGTTCGTGCTTTTCGACCCTTTCGCCGGGTCCTACCTGCTTTCTTTTTTCAGGGGCAGGGATACCCTCGAGGCCGTTTCCGCCGACGGGAAGAGCAGGAGGACGGTGCCGGCCGGCCGCTTCCAGGGCGGGCTGGCCATTTCGGAGAAAAGGCGGGAGATCTACCTGGCTATGCCCCTGCGGGGCTCCATTTTGGTGTATGACGCCGCTACTCTGGAGCCAAGGGGAGCTATACGCTCCGTTTTCGGGGTGAGGGGCCTGGCCTGCGACGACGAGAACGGCGTGCTGCTGGCCGCGAGCATGAGCGGCGGTTACGCCGAGGCCATCCGCCTGGAGGACCGAAAGCGGCTGCTGCGCGTGCCTTTGGGTTATTACCTGCGCGAGATAGCTTTCGACCGGCGGGCAAGGCGCGCTTACGTGACCTCCATGCTGGACGGCGTCCTGAAGTTCGATTATTAGCCCGAAGGGGCCATAGCCTATGAAGATCCACGCCAGAAAAGCCGCTTATGCCGCGACAGCGCTCCTGCTGTTCGCCGCGGGCCTGGAAGCCCTGTCCTGGCTGGCGCTCAAGGCGATAGACGCCGCCAACGAGTTCTCCACGGTCTATTCCCATATGCGGGGAACCTCCTACGGTACCCCGCTGCTCAAGGGGAGTTTCAGGATAGACCCTGAGCTGGGCTGGGACTCCTCTTCTTCCGCGCGCGGCAGGGAGCTGAAAGCTTCCGGGAAAAGATATTTCGCCGCCGCCTTAGGCGACTCCATGACCTACGCCTGGGAAGTAGAGCACCCGCAGAGCTGGACCTTCCTGCTCGGAAAAAAACTGGGCAGGGAGATCCTCAATATGGGGGTCAACGGCTACGGCGCCGACCAGTCGCTGCTGAAATTCGAAAAATACGCGGCCAGGTTCCCCTCCGAATACGCCGTGCTGGGCATCCTGCCCGACGATATAGGCAGGCTGCTGATGCGGATGCCCAACCTGAGGTGGCGGACCACCGACCCGCCTTTCCTCAAGCCGCGCTTCAGGCTTTCCGGGAAGGACCTGGTCCTGGTCCCCAACCCCCTGAAGGACGTTTCGGAGTATTCGAAACTATTGGACCCGGAGTACCTTTCAGGCCTGCTGTCGGAGGACGGCTATTACCTGTATCACAAGGAGCGCTACGGCTTCGATATGGCGAGGGGCCGGCGTTTCCCCTTTACGCGCGAGCTCTTCAGGTCGGCGTACGGCCTGGCCAGATACGGCAGGGCGAACCGCTGGTGGGGCAGCCCCCCGGAGGAATTCTACCGGGAAGGTTCGGAAGCTTATGCCCTGATGAAAGGGATAATCAGCGAATTCAGGAAGAAATGCGCCGCCGCCGGCAGCACGCCTGTAATAATGCTCCACTGCGACAGCAGGAGCGACCTTTACGGCATCGGCTACCTGGATGGCCTCATAAGCCACATAAAAAGAGAGGGGATGCTGTTTATAAACGTCAGGAATTTGTTCCTGCCTGAGCTGCAAAAGCGGAGCGTCAGAGTGGACGAACTGCTGGCCCCCGGCGGGCATTACTCGCCGCTGGCGAACTATATTATCGCCGGGAAACTGGCCGGCTTTTTCTCCCTGCTCTCGCGGCGCGATCTGCCGGGCGCGGCGGCTTACTTAGAGGCCGCCGCGGGCGTGAAGATAGATTACTGCCGGGGGCATTATCTGGCGGGCCTGTCTTATCTAGAGGGAGGGGAATGCACCAGGCCCGACGAGAGGCTGGCCCTGGAACATTGCGAAAGGGCCGTTTCCCTGGACCCCGGCGACCCGGGAGCGCACGCCGCGCTGGGTAAGGTCCACGCTTTTTCCGGGCGGATAGCGAAGGCGAGGGCCTCTTACCTGAAGGCCTTGTCCCTGGCGCCCGGCTATAAAGAGGCGCTGGCCGGCATTGAACGCCTTCCCGCCAGGCCGGGGGCCGCGGGGGCCGGGAAGGCCGCGTCCCTTTGGGAATAAATTTGTTACCATAGATAGTCGTTATTTCAACGCGCTTGGATTTCCGCGCCGGGACATATGACAACAATCAGCCGCAGGGCCGCGTCGCTCATAGTTTTTTGTTTCGCCTTTTTCTTTTATCTGCCCAGCGTCACTAACAATTTCGTCTGGGACGACGAGGATATCATAAAAGAAGACTATGTGCTTCGCGACACCGCCAACGCGCTCTACCTTTTCACCCCGCAGTACTGGCAGCGGGATTTCCCGGGTTCGGAGGGCCGCTACAGGCCTTTGCGCGCGCTGACCTTCATGGCCGAGAGCAAGCTCTGGGGGGAGAGCGCCGCCGGCTACCACCTGGACAACGCCGTCCTGCACGCCCTGAGCGCGCTGGCGCTGTTCTGGCTGGCGCTGGCGCTGGGCCTCGGCTTGAACCGCTCGCTTTTCTCGGCCCTGCTCTTCTCGGTCCACCCTGTCGCGGTCGAGTCCGTGGCCTGGATCAAGAACCGCACCGACATCCTGGCCGCTCTTTTCTGCGCGGTCTCGCTGGTCCTGTTCATAAAAAGCCTGGAGGCCCCGGCCAGGCGCCGCCTGTGGGCGCTGGCCGCCCTGTTCTCGTATTTCCTGGCGCTCCTTTCGAAGGAAAGCGCCGCCGCGTACCCGCTCATCCTCCTCCTGTACCTGCTGGTGGCGAGGAGGGAGGCGTTCAAGCGGGCCTTGCTGCTGTGCGCCCCGTACTTCGCGCTCTCCGCGGCCCTCCTGGTCTTCGTGCTTACCGTCCTGAGACCCGGCGCCCTGTCTGAGCCTCCTTCGATAAAGTGGTTCTTCCTGGCTTTTTCTTCCTACCTGCGGCTTTTGTTCGTCCCCGTCGGCCTGAACATAGAGCGGATGCTGGTGACTACGGAGGACTTCGCCGGCCCGGTCCTCCTGGGCTTCTCGGCCTGGGCGGCGGTACGCTCCGGCGACAGGCGGAATGTCTTCTTCCTGCTGGCCCTGGCGGCCGCCCTGCTGCCTTTCCTGGACACGAGGCTGGTGAGCTCGCGCCCCATAGCGGAGCAGCGGCTGTATTTCCCTCTCATGTTCTTCTCCCTCTTCGCCGCCGCCCTCGTGCCTCCGGCCCCGCGCTGGAAGTACGCGGCCGCGGGGCTTTCCGCGTTCCTGGGCGTCCTTTCTTTAGTGCGGATGCTCGACTGGCGGGACCCCGTGCGCCTTTGGGAGGCGACGGTGCGCCAGTCGCCCGGCTCGGCCCGCGCCAGGGTCAACCTGGGGCTCGGTTATGAGCGCAAGGGGCGCTTTCCCGAGGCGGCGGCCGAATATCAGAAAAGCATGGAGCTGGACCCCTCTGCTACCCAGCCCAAGGTGAACCTTGCCGTGCTCCTGGCCAGGGCCGGGCACAGGGAAGAAGCCTCGAAGTTATACGCCGAAGCCGCCAGGCTGGATCCCGGGAATTCGCAGGCCCTCCTGGGCCTGGCCAATGAACTGGTGCAGAAGGGCAAGCCCGCCGAAGCCTCCGATTACGCCCTGAAAGTGCTGGCGCGCGATCCTTATGACAAAGAAGCGCTGAACATGCTGGGGGTCACCGGCATGATGAGCGGCAGGAAAGAGGGGGCCGGGGCTTATTTCATGAAGGTGCTGGCCATAGACCCGGCGGACGGCAAGGCGCTGTATAACCTGGGCGCGCTGGCCAGGATGAACGGGGATATGCCGCTGGCCCGGAGCTATTTCGAGCGGCTGGCCGGGCTGGAGCCGGAAAACCTGGACGCGCTGAACAATTTGGCCATACTTTACGACATGGCCGGGGACGAGGCGAAGGCGATCTCTTCGATAAAGGCCGTACTGGAGAGGAACAAGGGCTATTACCAGGCCAATTACAACCTGGGCCTCATCTACGAGCGCAAGGGTATGGACCTGGAGGCGCTGGCCGAGTTTTCCAGGGTGCTGGAGCTGAACCCCGGGCATCTCCAGGCGCGCAGGAAAGCCGAAGAACTGAAGCGGAGGCTCAAGTGAAGCTTTTCGAACACCGTTTTTTCGTCCCGGCGGCGCTTTTCCTGCTCTGCGCGGCCGTTTACGGGGGGGGCATAGGCAACGGCTTCCACTGGGAGGACGAGGTGCACGTGGAAAAGAACGTGCATATACGGACGCTTAAGAACCTCCCGGTCTTTTTTAAGCCGGGTTATATCAACGTCTACGAGTCCGGCCTGGGCCAGCGCTACCGGCCCTTGCGCACGGTCACGCTGGCCCTGGACTACAAGCTCTGGGGGCTGGACCCGCGCGGCTACCACCTGACCAATATGCTGCTGCATTTCGCCGTCTGCCTGGCGCTCTGGCTGCTGCTGAAGGCCGCCGGCCTGGAGGCGGCCGGCGCATTCTTCGCCGCCGCGCTCTTCGCCGTCCACCCCATACACGCGGAGTCCATAGCGTATATAAAGAACCGCTCCGACCTCATCTGCGCCTTCTTTTCCTTCGGCTCCCTTTTCCTGTTCGCCTCTTACCTGAAAACAGGGAACAGGCAGGCGTACGGCGGCGCCGTAGCGTCGGCGGCCCTGGCTTTCCTTTCCAAGGAGATGGCCCTGGCGCTGCCCCTGGCCGCCGCCGGGCTGTATTTCACTCTGCGGCCCTCCCTGAAAGACCGCGCCGAAGTCCTGCGGGCCGGGGCGGCGCTGGGGCCCTTTTTCCTGCTGCTGGGCGTTTACTGGCTGTTCAAGAAGTTCTCCATGGGCGGGGCGTCGGCGGAATTCCCGGGCTCGTCCTGGGACCAGGCCTGGACCGTGATCAGGACCCTCGGCTCCTACCTGAAACTTCTTTTCTTCCCGCTCAAACTGTCCCTGGACCACAACTTCCCCCTGTACGGGCCGCCGGACGCGCTTTCGGTCCTGCTCCTCGGGGCCTCGGCCGTTTACTTCGCCTGGGCGCTGAAAAAGGGGCGCCGCACCGAGGCTTTCTGGACCGGCCTCCTGTTCCTGCTGCTGGCCCCGGTCTCTAACCTGGTCTACATCCAGGGGCGTTCTTTCGCCGAGCAGCGCGCCTATCTGCCTTCCGCGGCTTTTTGCGCCCTGCTGGGGCTGTGGCTTTCCGCGGCGCTGCGGTCGGGCCGCCCGGCGCGCCTCGGGGCGGCGGCGGCCGCGTTCCTGGCGGTGGTCCTGCTGGCCGGCAGGGGGGTGGCGCGCAACGCCGACTGGAAGGACGACCTCACTTTATGGCGCAAGACCGCGGCCACGGACCCCTCCGCGAGGAGTTTTTACAATCTTTCGGTGACGCTTTACCGCAGGAACGACTATTCCGGGGCCATCGGGGCGGCGCAGAAAAGCATAGAGCTGGACCCGCGCGTTCCCGACGGGTACAATACGCTGGGCTCCATCTATTTCAAGATGGGCCTGCTGGGGCAGAGCGAAAAAGCTTTCGAGAAAGGCCTTTCTTTGTCCGACAACAAGGAGTACGTGACGCTTTCCAACCTGGCCAGCGTTTACGGGGCCATGGGCAGGCACGAGGAGGCCGTCCGGCTTTATCTCAGGGCGGTGGGGCTGGCGCCGTGGTTCGACGCCGGTTTTTATAATATGTCGCTCAGCCTCGAGAAGCTGGGGCGGCCGGCCGAGGCGGAGAGGGCCCTGGCCGAGGCGCTGGCGCTCAATCCCTATAACGCCGACGCGCATATGAAGCTGGCCCAGCTGTTCGCGGCGCGGGGGGATAAGGACGGGGCCGCCCGTCTTTACGGCGAGCTGCTTCAGAAGGCGCCGGGGCACCGCCAGGCCGCCCTGGAACTGGATAAACTTTCCAGGCCTTGACCCGTCAATAGCCACCCCTTGACAAAACCGGATTATCTGTTATAATATGCTTGTATGCGGCCGCTGCTGGGGCCGCCAGGAGCAGGTTCCGATAATAGCAAAGCCGGCTAAAGCCGGCGGCGCAAAGCTGTGACCCGCGAAGTGCCCGGGCGTCAGGCTGCCGAAGACGATATGGAAAAGCGGTCCTTCCGCCTTTATCCGTTTTTTAGCGCCGTTGCGGCATCCGCCGCTGCGGCATTTTTTATGTGCTGTGACGTTACAATTTCTTCACATATAATCAATCTTTCTTTAGCAATATTTATTTATTATAATTATAGAGCGAAAACGCCCCGGCATATTGATGTGAACGCTGTGGGGTCGTTCGTTGCTGTTTGGGAAAATTAAATGGCGCGAAAAGGTAAGGATATAGCGGAAAGACTCGCGACCCGGCTGGCCCGGGCGGCGGCGCTTTCCCTTTGGTCCCTGGCGGCCCTGCTCTCCGCCGGTACGGGCCTTTACGCCGCCGACTACGAGTGGGGTTCCGAATTCGCCGTCTACGAGGAGCGCGCCCGCGGCTGGGGGACGCCCGCTTCCAGGACGGACCTGGCTTTCAAGTTCACGGCGCAGTATTCCGGCACGATCGACGAGATCCAGATGCTGGTCGGCCGCGGCTCGGCCAATACCATGCAGGGCAAGATCGGCATAGCCACCAGCCTGGCCGGCGGCGGCGTGGTGCAGACCTACCTCGGCGTCGCCACCCTCACGCTGAACCAGGCCGATTCCGGCTATCCCTACTGGCAGACGGCCAGCACCGGCACCGAGGTTACCGCGGGCCAGCCTTACTATGTCATCTTCGAAGGCACCACCCTGAGCTGCTCCGGCAAGGCCGGCCTGGTCATAGGCTACCCGGCCCCGGTCAACGACGTGGGCACACCCATCTACCCGGACGGAACCCCGGACCCCGACCTGCAGATCTGGTTCAGGAAATGCGCCGGCCTGGCTTACGGCCAGGTCTCCGGCGCCGTTCCCACCTTCGTGGTGCGCTACGACGGCGGCACGAATTACCAGGGGCAGCCCTACGGCAATTACATGACCAGTAATAATGAGGCCCTCAGCTACCTGGAAGGCGGCATCGACACTTCAATTTCCCCCAATACCCTCCAGCATATCAGCGACCGCGGCCAGGTTTACGGCACCAGGGCTACGGGTTACTTTTTCACGGCCGACGCTAATACCAAGAATATCGTCAAGGCCAAGGTGTACATGCGCAAGGTGGGGAACCCGACTAACCCCATAAGCATAAGGGTGGTAAAGGCGGCTTCCCCTTATACCGTCATCCTAGACTCCACCACTTACCTGGCCGCCGGCAGCGTTGCCGGTACTTTCGGCTGGCAGCCCTCCGGCGGCATCACCTTCCCGGCCGGCATCTTCACCCAGGGGGAAAGCTACTATGTCTATTTCTTCACTTCCGCCGGGGACATAAGCAACCGCTACGATATTTCCGTGATGGATACTAACGACCGCGCGGGCAACCCGCCCAACGGCGCGGCGCAGATGGCTTACGGCGGGAACGCCGACTATTACGTTTACACCACCAACTATAATAACGTCACTACGTTCGTGCGCGGCTATACCAATACTTACGGCGATATCCCGCTGCGGCTGACCTGTGATACGGACCGGCCTGAGGTAGCTATAACCAAGCCGGTGCAAGACAGCACTTACAAGGACCTGGTGCGGCTGGAAGGCACGGCTTACGACAACTATTATATGCGCAGCGGCGGCGTGGAACTCTGCATAAGGAACATAACGGCCGGCAAGGTCTGGACGGGGGGCGCGTGGACGGACTGGTCCGGCAGCCCGGTGTGGGTTACCACCGGCCCCGCTTCGGTCGCGGCCGGGGACACCAATAACTGGGTCTATTACATGAGCTGGCTCCATAATAACCGCTACGACATCTATAACCGCGCCAAGGACAGCGCCAACCTCTACACGGCGGGCTGGTCCACCACCACTTTCTATTTCGACCAGTTCCAGCCCGCCCCCGCCGAGGTGCCGGATTCGACGATGACCTTCCCGTCCAACGGGATCTTCGTGAGCGCCCTCGACACCATCAGCGGCACCGCCCTGGACAATTCGCCTAACGGCAAGATAAGCCTGGTGAAGTGGATGCTGTGGAAGGCCGGCTCTTACTGGAACGGCGGCGGCTGGCCGGCCGGCGCCCCGCCTCCCGACGTGGACGCGGACTGGATAAACTCCGACGACGGCGCCGGCTCCTACCAGGTGAACTGGAACGAGTATTTCATTAACGGCCAGATGCCGTCCCCCGCGCAGATGACCACCGGTACCACCTATTACATAGCTTCGCGCGCGCAGGACAGCGCCACGAACGCCGGCACCGCCGAGCCCAATAAAGAGGTGGTGCGCTCCACCTTCACCTTCTACTGGGACGCCGTGCCGCCAGTTTCGGATATCACCTTCCCCGTGGACGGCGGCGTGGCCGGACCCGGCCCCACTTTCTACGGCGGGTATAGCGACAGCCATTCCGGCATAAGCCCGGCCATAGGCGGTAATGTAAAGATAAAACTTTACGACAAGACCAATAAGCTCTGGTACTACAGCGGCGACTGGCGCACCACCGACCCGACGAATTCGCAGCTGCCGGACGCCAGCATCTGGGCTTCCTCCTGGACCTATGTTTCACCGACGCTCATAGGAGGCAACAGCTACCTCCTGGTGACCATAGCCAAGGACAGGGCCCTGCCCGGGAATTACCAGTCTTCTTTCGGCGTCGGCACGGCCTCTAATTCCTTTATCTGCGATAACCAGAACCCCTCCACCTTCATCGACACCCCGGCCACCGCTTTCCGCAACCAGCTTACCGCCATTACCGGCACGGCGCAGGACGCCCCGCAGGCTTCGCAGCTTTCCCGCGTGGAGATAGAGATAGTCTATCCCGCCGATACCCCGGCTTTCGCCTGGGACGGAGCTTCCTGGCTGGCCTCCGCCGGGAATTTCAGCACCTACACCTACGTGGCCGGCGGCTACCCGTCCTGGACCTACAATGTGCCCGCGGGCATAAACTGGACGGAGGGCCGCGAGTACCGCATACGCGCCAGGGCCAAGGATAATATAGGCAATAAGGATTCCTCTTTCACTACCGGCGTGAACGAAAGGAAATTCCGCTACGACGTCTCCATGCCCACTTCCACCATCGTCAGCCTGACGGAGGCCGGAGTGGACCAGCCCCCTTCGAAGAGCAATTTCTACGGTATCAGCAGCATAAAGGGCTCTCTGCAGGACTGGCCGCTGCCGCCGGACGGCGGTATAGCCGGCGTTTACGTATTTGTGGAGAAGATAGACAATATCCCGGCGGCCGGCTTCTTCTGGGACGCGGCAGGCGGCATCTGGCGCAACGACCTGGGCCCGATCAGGAATTCGGCGAGCATAGGCGTGGGCTGGGAACTGGACACTTCCGCGGTGCCGTGGAGCAACGGCGGCGCCGTCAACTGGACCAACGGCGGTATTTTCAGGATCAAGACCGAGGCCAGGGACTCGGCCAGCCCCGGTAATAATTTCCCGCCGGCCGGCAACCGGGAAAAAGGCGGCACTTACGCCAACCTGAATTATGCGGATATCGTGTACGACCCCAAGCGCCCGGCTTCCAGATTCACCGGCATCGCCGACGGGGACCACATCAGCAGCCTCCCCGTGATAGGCGGCACCGCGGACGACAGGGACGCCGCCGTCGGTTATGTCCCGGCCATCAGCTCGGTGACCATACACATCTACGACACCATCAACCTGAAGACCTACAACGGCAACAGCAACCCGGCGCTCTGGACCGCCG
>Ga0209211_10006879_pt1 | contig 16235 bp, 17 predicted proteins | sample RifGroA2_FD_183992 | JGI IMG/M metagenome (GOLD analysis project Ga0209211, IMG submission 183992) | Groundwater microbial communities from Rifle, Colorado, USA - Groundwater A2 (SPAdes) (version 2) | ecosystem: Environmental > Aquatic > Deep subsurface > Groundwater | place: Rifle, Colorado... | reverse complement strand
CATGACGCCCTCCACCGCGCAGATGAGCACGACGGTGCCGTCGATGGCCCGCATGGCCCTCGTGACGTTGCCGCCGAAGTCCACGTGCCCCGGCGTGTCGATGAGGTTGATGAGGTACTCCTTCCCCCGGTAGTTATGGACCATGGACACGTTGGCCGCGTCCACCGTCATGAGGCGCTCCTGCTCATCCTTGTGCTGCCACGTGGCCATGCCCGCCTCCAGGTCTCCGGCGCTCTTCGCCGCCATGTGGCCCGATGCCGCGAGGAGGTTGTCGGTGAACGCCGTCTTGCCGTGGTGGATGTGCGCGGAGGTGCAGATATTGCGGATGTTCTCGGGATGCTTCGTGATCCTCATGACCTTGTCGACCATTCGTTCTGCCATAGTGAATGTACCTCAATTGTTCCTTGTTTTGGCTTGCAGCATCATTCATCCCTGCCCGCTTCGCGGGAAATAGCTTCGCGCGGCCCCCATTGCCCTGGGCCGCGCACCTATCCGGCGCCCTCAATGGGGCGCCGCATTGACGCGCCGCGCGCTGCAGCATTGGGCGCGGCGCGTAGCCTTCTCCGCCCGGAGGGCGGCGATTATGCGGCTGATGAATGGGAGTGGGGTGATGATGCTCAAGTCTGAATCAGAAGACATGCGCTTCGTGCACGGTCTTGTAGGTGTGGAGATCCTTGTCGGTGAACCAGAGCTTGATCTCTTCCTTGGCTTCCTGCAGGGATCCTGAGGCGTGGATGATGTTCTTGCCGCCGGACCCCGTCTGGGAGGCGTACTTCATGGACAGGTGGGCGAAATCCCCCCTGATGGTGCCCGGAGGGGCATCGCTCGGCGAGGTGGGGCCGACGAGCTTGCGCACATTGTCGACCGCGTGCACGCCCTCCACCGCGAAGGCCACGACGGGCCCCTCGCTCAGGAACGCGACAAGGTCCTTGAAGAATGATTTGCCCGCGTGCGCCTTGTAGTGCTTCCGGGCGAAGCCCTTGTCCACCCAGACCATCTTCATGCCCACGATCTTGAGCCCGGTCTGCTCGAAGCGCCTGATGATGTTCCCGGTAAGGCTGCGCTTCACCCCGTCCGGCTTGATGACCACAAGGCTGCGCTCGATCATGGTGCCCTCACTTGCTGACGGGAGAACTCCTCGCCCTGCTCGGGGCAGCACCGACTCGCTCTTGCTTTGGTATTCGCTATCGGCACTCCACGTAGTCCACGCAGTGGATGCCGGAAGCTCGCTTCCGAGCAGGGGCGTCCCCCTGCCAATTTGCTTATGCTCTTGATGATATCGCTCGTGAACATGGTGCTGCCCTTCGTGTTCTCCCTTTTTATTCCTCGCGCTTCTCCTGCCTCTCTTTCTTGTACTTGGACGACCATCTGGTCTCCAGGAATTTCCTGCCGAGCTTGAGGGTGTTCTTCTCGCACTTGGTCGAGCAAAAGTAGAGTATCTTGCCGTCCTTCTTGACGTACATCTTCCCCGTGCCGCGTTCCATCGCCTCTCCGCAGAAGCTGCACTTCGCCATTTAGCTCGTGCCCCTGCCTGCCTTCTGCAGCTGCCGTGCCTCGAACTCGGTCTCGCGGAGCATGAGGATGTCCCCCAGTTGCACCGGACCCTTGACGTTCCTCCTGAGGATCTTGTTCTTGTCCCTTCCATCGAGGACGCGGCACCGGACCTGGATGGCCTCCCCTCTCGAGCCGGTCCTTCCCACGACTTCCTCCACCTTGGCGGGATAGGAAGGGGTGAACTGCACCGTCCCTTTTGCGCCTTCCTGCTCCTGCTGCCTCGACGGCCGCCTCTGGGATGGCCGTGCCTGCTGGGGTTGTTCTGCCATGTTAACGGGAGATGATGTCCTTGATGAGGCCCTTCGCCTCGCCCTCGACGACGATCGCGATGCTTGCCGTGGGCCTGTTGATGCCTGCGGCCGTGCCAAGCTCTTCCTTGCTCGGGACCTGGATGCACACGATGCCTTTCTCTTCCGCGAGCATGGGGATGTGCATGACCACTTCCGCGGGCTGCGTGTCCTTCGCGATGACCACGAGCTTGGCCTGGCCCTTGGCCACCGCCTTCGTGGCCTCGTTCGCGCCCTTCCTGATCTTGCCCGTTGCCCGGGCTACTTCAATTGCCTCGTAGACCTTGTCCGCGAGCTCCTTGGATGCTTCGATTGCTGCCATAGTGTCCTCCATGCCGAGTTCGAGGGATATTTTAAAGGTTATGGTGCAGAAAAACTGCCTCCCTCAGGGTTTCCCCGTCATCAGTCATCGGTTATGCTGCTGGGAAGCGATGGATTGTTTATAAGGGTTGTGGTGGGTTAAATCAATTCATCTTGGCCCTGTCCAGCGGAATAGTTTGATGGTCGGGAGGAACGATATGCGAATAAGTGGGCCCATAGGCCTGCCTGACAACAGAGACGCCCCGAGGGCAGAGTGCGGCATGCCCTTTTCCTTCGAAGAGGTACCCGAATATCGCCGCAACTTTCTTCTTTGCTCTGAGGGTAAGAAGGGGTTCTCCAGCCACCAACAGCTCATTGGCATACATGGCAGCTGTCAGGAACGCTTGTGATGCCTCTTTTTCGTTGCCAAAATTCGCCTGCCATTCAAAAAGGCGGTAGAGCCCCGTTGCGAAGCCGGCGCGTGCGCAATCATGTATCACAATGACGGATTTCTCTTGGGCGGATTCCTGATCTAGATAATGCCTCTTCAGCACATCATCGTTTTTTTTCATTTCCGTAAGGCGTACCGCCTCAGTATAGGAAGCCATCATGTGGTGGATGTTGGTGAACACTCCCTTTTTGTCGATGACGAAGAAGCCTTCTTTAACGACATCCCCTAATATCCTCCCAAGGCGGTAATGAAACTGAGGATCCTCCGCAGCGCCGGTGGCGAGATATTTGGCATGAGCCTCTGCCGTGCACAGTGCTTCCAATTTTGCATGGGGGTTTCCTGCCCCAACAGCAATCTTGAGATTCCTGCTGATTTCCGCGTTCGCCTTACGTATGACATAAGGGTCAAGGGTCCCCGCTTGGATGCTCATTATCGTGGTATGCTGACAGGATTTATATTTCTATTTATTTTATCCCTCATTTAGTGATAACAAACTATCCAGAACTCAGCATCCTCTGGCTACTCAAGCACCATCCCGCACTTCCCGCAGTAGTACTCCCCGTGGTCGTGCTCGATCTCCGTGGAGCCGCATTCCGGGCACTTGCGCTGCATCTCCTCGCGCTGCACGTCCTCCATCGCCTTCTCCGGGCCCTTGCGGCGTCGTGCCATGGGTTCCCCCTCGGTGAACGAGTTTTTTAAAGCTTTCGCTCGGCCTTTTCTTTCCGATCCCCTTCGTGCACGGAGGCACGGCCTCCGGCATCCTGAACACGCAAAGCGTTTTCACGGGGCCGCGAAAGAAAAGCTTGGGGAAAAGAAAAAGATATGCTGTCGCACCGCCAGAGACGGCGTTTCATAGTGATGGGTGCCCTGCAACGCTATACAACGACCCTGCTCACGTGGTCCTGCTTCGCTATCCGGATGACGTTATCGACGAAACTCTCGATCTTCGCCTCGTGGGAGACGATGATGACCTGCCCGATCCTGAGCGTCTCCAGCACCTCGCGGACCTTGTCGAGCTGCTCCGTTGAGAACCCGTCCGTCGGCTCGTCCAGCATGAGGATGTCCCGGGTCTTGATCTCCGCCACGACATCGTTGATGACCCTGTTCAGCGCCAGGCGGTAGGACAGCGCCACCGACGTCTTCTCCCCGCCGCTCAGGTTGTCGATGGAAGTCTCGTAGCCGTCCTGCTCGATGAGGGGGGTGAACTCGTCATCCAGGCGCACCGACAGCATCTCGTCCTCCATCAGCGTCGAGAACCAGTTCCGGAACAGCTCGCTGAACTCCTTGTTGATCTGCAGCATGACATGGCGCTCCATCGTGAGCATGAGGTTCATGAAGAACGCGGACAGCCACTCGTGCACGCCCCGGAGGCGCTTCAGCTTCTCCACGGCCTCTGATTTCTCGCGGATGTCCTTCCCGATGACGGCAAGCAGGCGCTGCACCCCTTCGAGCTCCTTCTTCATGCCCAGGTGCTCAAGCTCCGCCTTCTGCTCCTTCCCCCGTGCCTTCTCCACCTCTTCCTTCGCGGACTGGTAGCCTTCCTCCGCTGCCTTCTTCTGCCCGAGCTGCAGGATGAGGTCCAGCTTTCGGACGCTGATCTGGCCAATCTCTTTTTTGAGGGATTCCTGCTCCCCCTCCTTCAGCATCCTGTCCTGCCGCCTCCTGCCGAGGGTTTGGAGCTTCACCCTGAGCGCGGCCGCCTCGCCCTGCCTTTTCCTCAGCTCGTCCGCTTCCTTTTGCAGCGCGCCCATGGCCCCCGTGATTTCGCTCTCCCTCTGCTTCTCTTTCACGAGGAGCGAATCCCACTCCTTCTGCTTCCTTGCCTCGTCGGCGGCGATGGTCTCCTTGTGCGAATGGGCGACGCGCTGCCGGCACAGCGGGCAGTCATCGAGCGTCATCACCTTCCGCGCGGTGTCCTCGCTCTGCTCCTTCTTCGTCAGGAGGGAGCTCACGGACTGGTGGACGGCCCTCAGCTCTTTCTCTTTGGACTGGAGCGCGGACATCCTCTCCATGATTCCCTTGGCATGGTCTGCGATGTCCCTGCCCTGGGTCTCGTTCTCCAGCACCAGGATCTCTTTCGCGGTACGCTCAAGCTCTGCCGCGTTCCTCTTCCGCTGCTCCAGGATGGCGCCCATCCTCGCCTCAAGCCCCGCGAGCTCGCGCCTGAGGAGCTGCGCCTCGCGCGCCTCCTTCTCGGCCTTCTCGAGCGCGGCCGCTTTCTCCCTCGCCATCTTCCGCGCCTCCCCGAGGGCAGGCTGGAGCTCCGCAATCCGCCCGGCGATCCCGCGCTGCTCTTCCTCAAGCTCTTCCCGTTCCCTCTTCTTCTCGGGAAGATTCGCGGAGAAGCCCTCCAGCTCCTTGCGCCTCTCCTTCAATGCCCCGAGGACGATGACGGAATTCTCCCTGATGCGCTTGTACTTGTCGACGTTGAACACCCGCCGCAGGATATCGAGGCGCTCCTCCTTCTTCGCGGTGAGTATCTCCTTCATCGCCTCCTGCGGCGTGTAGACCGTGTACCTGTAGATGAGGTCCTTGCTCTTGCCCACGAGATCCTTGGGATAGCCGAGAATCTCGAAGACAAGGGCGCGCAATTCCTTCGGCGTCGCGTCTTTCTTCACGCCGTCCCTGATGAGGTAGCCGGCATCCTGCACGATGCCGTTCGCCGCCTGTTTCAGCACCCTTTTGATGAGGATGTCCCTGCCGTCGATGGAAAAGACCAGCTCTACGGAGCCCTCGCGCTTCCCGTGGCGCAGCAGCGAGGAGCCCGGCAGCTCCGATGCCTTGATGCCGAAGAGCGCGAACTCGACGGCCAGCAGTATCGTGGACTTTCCCGAGCCGATGTCCCCGGCCAGCAGCACCGAGCCCTGCGGGAAGTCAATCGCAGCATCGGTGTAGCTGCGGATGTTCCTCAATACCAGGCGCTTGAGCTGCATGAGTTCCCGCTCCCCCGCCATCGCCTTTCTCCCTGCTCTTATAAAATTTTCATTTCTCCCCGCAGCCGAAGGGCGGAAATGCCCGAAAAACCGATACGTTTTTAAAAGAGGCCTCGTTCTCAGGAGTAAATATACCATAAAAACAAACAAACGAAGGCTAGGCTTGTTCTAGGATTCTTTAAGGGATTCTTGGAAACTAGTTCTTCGGAACAACAACAGGTGAACAACAATGGATAGAGAATTTGGACAGGGAGGCAGAGGCGGCGGCCGCGGAGGCGGCTTTGGCGGCCCGAGAGAGATGCACGACGCGACATGCGCGGACTGCGGCCAGCAGACGCAGGTGCCTTTCAAGCCCGCTGCAGGACGGCCAGTGTACTGCAGGGACTGTTACAGGAAGCGAAGAGATTCACCGCAGTAAGTCTCGGCAATTCCGATGCAGCATCGTTTCTTTCTTTTTTATTATTTTTTCTCGATGATTCCAACATTATACGCTATTGACTTGGAAAATTTTTTTTGGGGAATGCTGATTTCACGCTCGCTCCCGTAGTGGAAATGATAGGTGTCAAGCAAAACTATGGCATTGTCCTCCACCCTGTCGACTGCCCACGAATGTCCTGCTATGGAGTCCTGGCGGTCGTCAATATCTTTTCGCAGTGCCCCAAAAAGCACCACGCCCTCCCGATGGTGGTAAAAGTCAATGGAAGAGATATCGCCTTTTTTCACTGAGAGATCCCCTTTGGAAAGTATGCGAATTGGCTCGTACGGGTCTTTAACAGTTCCGTCAATAACATCGATTGCCCTGAATTTCTGGAGAATTTCCCTATCCACGTGGGCGGTGAATGTATCGTAAAACACCTTTACTTCATCATCCGCGGCAAATGCCTTCAGCTTGCCCGCTTCCGCATCGCTTGATGCATACGCGAGGGAAATAGTAATGGCTTCTTCGAGGGAAGGGATGGCTTTTTTATCCCTGAATCCTATGAAAGCCCCCCCAACGAGATCCAAAAGGCCAGGCTTTCCGCCCATCTGTAACTGCCTCATCACCCTGCCCTGCACCAAAAGAAACGTCCCGTCATTTACGGGAAACCCCCTTTCCAGCGAAGCGACAACATCCCTGTCGGAATAGTTTGTCCCAAGAAAATAATTCAGGGCGATTGCCTGCGTTGCATAGGTGCAACTATATGCTGTTGTCTGTGGTTTGAAAGGGAGCCTCATGCTAACAGCCTCTGAAAGATTTTGTGAAAGTGATGTCCTTTTTGGCCCTGAAAACCGCCTTTTCTTTTTAAATTCTCTGACGCTGACCGCTCACAAAGAGATAAGGACAATCTTTATAAGAAGACGGTTGTGACTCATTCCCGCGGGCCCGTAGTCTAGCGGCTATGACGTCACCTTCACACGGTGAAGGTCACCAGTTCGAATCTGGTCGGGCCCACCATTTCATTTTCTAGTTGACAAACCAACATCTTTTTAAAAAAGCCAAAAGAATTCACCCTTATGAAGGACAGAGAGAAGCACATTCCCATCGGCGGCCAGGCAGTCATCGAGGGAGTGATGATCCTCGCCCCGACGAAATACGCGATCACGGTCAGGAAGCCCGACAAGTCCGTCAAGACGAAGGTCACGAAGCTCAGGTCCCCCCATTCCCGGCTCAAGAAGCTGCCCTTCGTCAGGGGCTCGGTCAATCTCGTGCGCATGCTCTCCATCGGCATGAAAGCCTTGACATGGTCGGCCAACCAGGCGGCGGCGAAAAAGGATGAAAAGCTCAGCGCAAAAGAGATGACGGGAACCATTCTCTTCTCCATCCTCCTCGCCATCGGCATCTTCGTCGCATTGCCCTACGTCCTCACCCACTGGATAGGGTTCCGGGAGGAGTCAAAGCCCTTCCTCTTCAACCTCATTGACGGCATCATCCGCATCGCATTCTTCGTCGCGTACATCTGGGCCATCTCCTTCATGAAGGACATCAGGAGGATGTTCCAGTACCACGGCGCGGAGCACATGGCCATCCATTGCTACGAGCACAAGAGGAAGCTGACGGCGAAGAACGTCGCGAAGTTCACCACGCTCCACCCGAGGTGCGGGACGGCTTTCATCCTCCTCGTGCTGCTGGTGAGCATTTTGGTGTTCTCCGTCATCCCTTCCCTCGTCATCTCCCTGTTCCCCGGCTTCACCTCTCTTGGCTTCTGGACAAGAAAGCTGGTGCTGTTCGTCGCCAGGCTGTTGTTCATCCCCGTCGTGGCCGGCGTCTCCTACGAGCTGCTCAAGGCATCCGACAGGCACAAGGGAAACGTCCTCTGGAGGATGGTCTCCGCCCCCGGCCTGTGGCTGCAGAAGATCACGACCCAGAAGCCGTCAAAGGACCAGATAGAAGTGGCCATCGCGAGCGTCAGGGCGGCGCTGAGGAAATAGATTTCTGCACTTTCAACGCTGTGCGGGCACTTTCGCGCAAAGGGAGAGGCACGGATCAACAACCTCCCCGTTGACTAAAGTCTCATAGTGGAGATGAGGACCCGTTGACCTTCCGGTGGATCCTACTCTGCCAAGTATTTCCCCGCCACGGACAGTGTCTCCCGGCCATACAGCAACAGAGCTCATGTGGGCATACCGCGTTGAGGTTCCATCACCGTGGTTTATCTCAACCATTTTACCATATCCGCCATTCGCCCCCGCCACGGTCACTTCTCCCGAGCCGGTCGCACGGATAGGATCGCCAGTATTCCCCCTGAAATCCATCCCTGTATGCATTGAAGGAACGTTCAAAAAAGGATCCGGTCTTATTCCAAACCCTGAAGTTAAATCTCCGAGATCAACAATAGCCTTTTCTCCCACAGGGCTTCCCCTGACAAAGGCATTTTGCTGGTATATGCTTGTTGTCCGGGGATTGTAGGTGTATGATGGGGCAGGAGCCTCGCCGGACGGGCCCACCAGCCTCCACCCTTCCGCTGCTTCGTCATAGCGGTAGCTGGCTCCTCCCACGGTCGTTATTTTTGGCGAAGCAACCTGCGCATCGGGCTCCGCAGGAGCTGAAGGGACACGGAGAGGGTCGTACAATCTCCCGATAGGCTGCTCCGGAAAGAACGTGCTTCCGACGCTGCCGTCCGGAGGGGGAGGGAACCTTGCGCTGCTGCTGACTTCCGTCAACGAGACGCTTCCGGGAGAATCGGGAGCTATGCTCAGGCCAAACCGCTGGGCCGGCTGGGCCGCGCGCTCCAACTGTTGGCTTCCCGGGTTTGCCCCCCAGGGATTTGGATACTCAGTGAAGCCGGCATCTATCCGGAACGGGGGAGGTGCACCAATTGTTGTTATCCCGTTTGAGGCGATGAAAACCTCTCCTGCGCTCCTGAGGCCGCCGGTCCAATAGCGGACGTTGAAGGAATCCTCTCCTTTTTTTTCGACAGACACCAATTGGATGGAGGGGTCAAACACATCTACCTGGGTTTTGCTCATTTTTCCGCCCATGATAAGCGTCTTGGTGTCCCATCTCAGGATGCAGTTGCCCGCGCTTCCGCAATCGGTGTTGGTCATAAAGACGCCTCCAGGATTTTGATCATCGGTTCTCACGGCAAACGACGCTTCCCGCCCAACAGGGTCTTTATAGGCGACATACTCTCCCCTTTTAAGCAACTCTCCCTTGGGGAGAAAGGAGATCTCTGCTCCTTTTGCAAGGTCAGAACCGCTATTGAAGGCAGCGATGGGCTTCCCGCTCCGGCTGATTTCCCCCCCTTCCCCTTTGATGGCCACTTCATCCCCTTTTGTTGTTACGACATCGTTTTTCCCTGTAAGGAAAACTTGTCTGCCATCCACGGTCAGCACGCCGGACAAACCATAGGATTCCTCTTTCTGTGGAGGGCCTGCGGTGCTTGTCTTGATGTATCCAGAGACATCAATCCGATCTTTAGCTGTGGCTGCCTTCACTTCACCCGACACCTCATCCCGATTCGCAAAGCGCACCTCGCCTGAAGGCAGCACGTCGAGCTTTGCGTTCAGGGCATGCAATGCCAGGGTTGTGGGCCTCTCGCCCTTCGTCATGAGGGTGATGCGGCCCTGATCGTCTTTCCGGAACGATTGAATCCCCGCCCCGTCCGAAAACGTCATGGAGATGCTGTTTCTTTGGGACCATTCATTCAGCTTTTTGGAAGGTACGCTCCCAGGATTTGACCTCATCTCCTGCTCAACCTGCTCGTTGTCCCAGGAGTCTGATGCCTGCTCAGGAGATTCTGTGTCCTCGCTTTGGGAAGCTGCCGGATGGAACACTATCATCATCACTGCCCAAATCATCAATGATTTTTTATCCATCTCTCAAGTCGCTCCAGTCATACCTGCCCACGAACGCATATGTGAGGGGCTCCTTGTGGGGAACGTCAAAATTCAGGCTGTAGATGATCTCGTCCTCGCTTAGGTAGGTGATGCCAAACGTGAAATTGTTAGAGTTGGCCAGGACGGCAAAGGCGCTCAATGGAACCTCATTGGGATGCTTCCTCTGCTCCTCGATGAACATTCCCCCCAAATCCCGCGCCTTCCCGATGTCCAGAGGAACGACGGCATGAAAGCTGTCAACGCTGATAGAAGACTCTCCTCTGGAAAAGCGGAACGGGTGGGCAAGGGAAAAGTCAACGCCTCCACGGACAATCGCAGCGGAAATCTCGGAAGGATTGTCCAGCCGGGCGCCGGTGACGGTGTAGCCTTGCTCCCGGAAGGGGACAAAATCATCGAGGCAGCTGCTGTTAAGGGCATCGAAGACATACAGCGCAAGCTGCTTCTCGATTTCCTGCCCCGAAGGGACGAAACTTGTTTCATTGTGCCAATAATACGGGATGTCCATGTAGAAAAACGGCGCGCTGAGCTCAGGAGCCGCGTAGTAGCCGCCCTGCAGGGCGACGTCGTACACCGCCCACTCTCCCACCCGGGATATGCAGGATTCGACGAAGCCGCGGATGCCTGCCGCGTCCACTCCCGGACTCGCACCGGAAGAGCCGGGGTCGCTGCCCGAATATGAAAGAAGGACGAGAGCAAGCATGATGATGAGCCCTATGCCCATAAAGATGGTTAGCTGGGCATTTTTCCGCATGGATACTCTTCCACCAGATGCTTTTTATATTTTTCCCCGGGAATGGGCAATAAAGAGAAACGGCTAACCCTGATGCATCCTGAAATACTCCTGTAACTGCTTCTGCTCCCTGAGCATTTCTTTCTCAGGTGATTTTTTTGGATGCTGCCCCGGCCCTTTCCCTCCGCCTTTTTTGTCGGCGCCTTCCCTGGTGGAATTCCCCGATCGGCCTTTTTCCGCCAAAGGCCCCTTGACCGCGAATTTCGGCACCCCATACACGCCGTCATAGCCGGGAGAGATATCCACTTCCTGCCGCCTGGTCTGCATGATGGCTTCGCCCAACGCCCCGCCGGCGGCTTTCTTCAGCTCGGGCTCATCCGCATCCAGCATCACGCCGAATTCAGAGCCGAACCTCCCGACGAGCTCCATGTAGGCCGCCCACGTCTTCTTCGACGCCACCGGGGAGCCATCCACCGCTGAGATGATCTCGGATAACGGGATCAGGTCGCGGAACGGCACCGCGTCCTTCGGCCTGTACCCTTCCGGCCGGTCGGCCAGCTGCTCTACCCGGTACTGGACGCCAATGGTCAATGGCCGCCCGCATTTGGGGCACATCCCATTGCTTTTTTTGGTTTCATCGGGGGAAAGGGAGATGGCGCAATCCCTGTGCCCGTCATAGTGGTATTTCCCATAATGAGGATCCACTTCAATGGTCTCCGCCAGCCCTTTTTTGGTCCTGATGGCGCGGATAAGCTCATCGTAGCTCCACTTGATGTCGAACACCGTGCACTCCCTTCCCAGGCGCCATGGCCAGTACGAATGCGCGTCGGAATTGCTCACCAGCGTGTACTTGTCGAGGGAGGAGATGCGCCAGTTCATCGCCGGGTCGGAACTCAGCCCGGTCTCCAGCGCATGGATGTGCTTTGCCTGGTCCCTGAAGCACTCTTCGACGGAATCAAATCCGGAGTTGCTGCCGAACAGCCCGAACCACGGCGTCCACACGTGCGCGGGGATGACCTCTATGTCCTGGTCGATGCCCTTCATCATCTCTACCAGCTCGATGCAGGAGAAGCCGAACATCGGCCTGCCGTCGTAGTCAAGGCGCCCTTTCCTCAGCAAAGCGGCATTGATGTGCTCGACGACGTCGAAGCTTTTGGCCAGCAGCAGCGTGTGGATTCTCCTCCCCCTGCCGTCCTGTGTGTAGATGTTGGAAATCTCCCCCTGCAAAACGAACTTGAATCCGCTCCTCGACGTCAGGATGCCAGAGCCATCCTCGGTAAGCTCGCCCTTCAGCTCCTTCAGCCATTCCGGGTGCGTGAAATCCCCCGTCCCGAGGAGGGAAATCCCCTTGAGCCGGGCGTACTTCTCGAGGTTCTTCAGCGTTATCGAGCTTGATGTCGCCCTGCTGAAGCGCGAGTGGATCTGCAGATCTGCGACTATCCTCATGCACCCACCTTCTGCTTCAATACCCTCAAGGCCTCCTGATAATGGTGCTCCAGGATTTTATGCCCGGGATGCTTTTTCAATGCCTCTTCCAGGATGCGCTTTGCCTCAGCGTATTCTCCCATCGAAAGATGGATCGCTGCCAGGTTATTCGCCGGAGAAGGATTGTTGGGATGCAGCTCCATGCTCTTCCTGAAGCATTCCTTTGCTTCCCCCATTTCCCCTTTTTTCAGGTGGATCTTGGCCAGCTCGGAATGCACGAGCCTGTAGCGGGAATCAAGGGCGGCTGTCTTCGCAAACCATCTCCTTGCCTCTTCCGGATTCCCCTGCCCCAAAAAAGCCCTCGCCATTTGATAGGCATATCGGGGGTTGTCCGGCTGCTCCGCTGCCTGCTTCCCGATGAGGGAGATGTAGTACGCTGCTTTTTTCTCTGTGGATTCCTTTCCCCTCTCTGCGCTGAAATGGTGGATGGCGCAGCCAAGTGCTTTGATGGTTTTTCCGTTCTCCCGTATGGAATCCTCGACGAGCTCATGCACGCGGTGCCGGAACGAGAACCCCTGGCGGTTCCTGAACAGCCTCACCAGGGAATGAGGGACGAAGAACGGGTATTCCCCCGGATCAGGGAACGGGCCGGGATTCTTCCGGGCGCCTTCTTCCGCTTTCGCCACGTACGTGCGCTGCTCCAGGGCAAAGCCCCCCACGGTCCCGCCCGCCCCGGAAATCGCCCCCTTGATTTTTTCGCAGCCGTCTCCCGCGAGGACCTCATCCGCGTCAAGCACGAGGATCCAGTCCTTCGTCGCGCTCTTCAATGACTCGTTTCTTGCAGCGCTGAAATCATCAGCCCATCGAACATCAATAACCTTGGCTCCCCCCGCCAGCGCCACTTCCTTGGTCCTGTCCGCGCTGCCAGTGTCCACGACGATGATTTCATCAACAATATCCTTAACAGAGTCAATGGCCTTGCCTATGCTCTTCTCTTCGTCCTTGGCGATCATGCACAGGGAAATTGTTGGCTCCATACCCTCTCTACTCGGCGGTTTTGTTAATAAATCTTGCCACAAGCAACAGCTTTAAATAATTCCGTTCTCCGGCATTCCCATGGCAGACATCCTCCCCCTTGACCAGGCTGATTTGTCCGGCAGCGATGACTTCTACAGGGACTTCACCACGCTCACCAGGGCCGTCGCCGGCATCGACCGCGCCTACCAGCTCGGAAGGGCGAACGCGGACACCTTCATCCCGAAGTTCAGGAAGGCCCTCGCCCTCTTCAACAAGAAGTACAAGGACATCTCCCTCGCCCTCAGGAGGACGCCGTCCTCGGCAGAGCTGCGCATCTCCCTCCTCGGGGAGCAGAGCCTGCAGTCCCTGTTCGCCAACTCCGCCTCCCGCATCCGGGGGCTTTCCGCCGTCGGCCTGAAGAAGTTCAACGAGGTCGCGGTCAATGAGCAGGACAGGCTCGAGAAGACGCTGTCCAGGATGGGGAAGAAAGTCTATGCCTCCTACATCGACCCGGACACCGCCGCGGCCAGCAACATCATGATCGAGAAGCACGGCAAGCACTTCCTGGTGGTGTGCGACCACAGGGACTTCCTCAGGAAGAACTCCCCCGAATTCCGCCTCTGCGCCTACTATGCCCTCCGCCGCCCGTACAACCGGAAGACGGACATCCTCGGCCCCGCGTCGTCGTTCGGCTTCGGCGAGTCCATCGTCTCCGAGCGCCGCCCCATCCTTGACGAGCTGGACCCCTTCTCGAGAGTCTATTAAAACCATTTTTCAGTAGTGACACTTGGAAAGTTTTAAATATGGCGGGGAGTTGCCGAGGTTCCATGGCCAAACTGTTGCTCACAGAAGGACAACGATCTGACCTCGAACATCTGCTCCAGAGAGGCTATGATGAACTGTCAACCTATGTCCAAACAGGGGAACAAGCAACAAGACTTAACACCATCAATGTCCTTTATCAGGCCGCCTACGACGCTCTCGGCAATATGTTTGGTGTAGGGTCTGCCTCTTTCAGACGTCTAAGGAAAGGAGGCAAAAGATCTGCACCGTTGGAAGGATTTATCTATCAGACTATCCTCATGGTGGATCGATCTGCCGCGGCTATTGATACGTTCTCATTGAACATTGAAGAAAACCCGAATGATGGCATGGGAGGATTAAGGGCATATGTAGATATTGCCGCCAAGGACATCCCACTACCCGGTGTTGGTACCCGAAAAGCCGAAACAACGGATGATGATACGCCCAAGGGAGAATTATTCAGGCGAACCCAGCTCAAGGCCGCGCAGTTGAGGAAACAGGGAGAATATGGTTCAATACTCAACGCAATGAAATATGTGAGGGAAAGCTATTCACCAACAACAGCCAGATGATCCATTGAACATTTCTTGATGGTCATCCCATCCCCGGGAACTTCCCCTTCAGCTTCTTCATCATGGAGTTCATGTCCCCGGGAGAGCCGCCCTTGAGCATCTTGGCCATCTTCTTGCCCTGCTTGTGCTGCTTGAGCAGCTCCCGTATCACGGGAATGCCGATCCCCGACCCTCTGGAAATCCTCTCGATCCTGCTCTGGTCTATCACTTCGGGATTCTCCAGCTCCTCCTGAGTCATGCTTGCCATCGCGATCTTCCACTTCTTGAGGTTCTTCTCCTGCCCCTCGAGCGCCTCCTTCGGCAGCCTGAATTGGGAAAAGCCGGGAATCATCTCCACGATCTTCGACAGCGGCCCCATCTTGCCCATGGCCTCCATCTGCTCGTACAGGTCCAGCAGGTTGAACTCCCCCTTCAGGAACTTCTTGCCGAGGTCTTCCGCTTCCTCCTCCGTTATCGCTTCCTTTGTTTTTTCCAGGAGGGCTTCGATATCCCCCATCCCCAGCAGCCTGCCGACGAACCCCTGGGGATTGAACGGCTCGAGGTCCTCGCCTTTCTCTCCCACCCCAAGGAACACGATTGGGGCCCCGGACACCGCGCACGCCGTCAGCGCCCCGCCGCCGCGGGCAGTGCCGTCCATCTTCGTCACGATGATGCCCGTTATCCCGCAGCTCTGGTGGAACTGCTCCGCCTGCTTCTGGGCAGCCTGGCCGATGTCCCCCGAGATGACCAGCAGCCGCTCCTCGGGCCGTATCTCCCCGGTGACCTGCTCGATCTCCTCGATGAGCTCCTTCGACAGCGCGTCCCGCCCGGCGGTATCGACGATCAGCACGTCATAATTCCTGTACTCGTCCTTGAATTGGCGGTAAATGGTGATGGGATTTTTTCCCTTTTTATCGAGGAATGCCTTCACATTGGACTGATGGGCAACCTGCTCGATCTGCTCCATGGCAGCCGGGCGATGGACATCCAGGCCAAGCACCGCGACCTTGTGGCCGCGCTTCGCGTAATAGCGCGCCAGCTTTCCCGTGGTGGTGGTCTTGCCGGAGCCGAACAGGCCGAGCAGCATGATGACGAACGGCTTTTTCCTGGCGTCAACCTCGATGGCCTTCTTCTCCTTGCCCAGGAAGACGACCAGCTCCTCATACACGATGTTGATGAGCTGCTCCTTCTTCGTCAGCCCCTTCGCGCCATCTTCCTTCAGCGCGCGCTCCTTGATCCTGTTGGTCAGCTCCAGCACCAGCTTCACGTTGACGTCCGCCTGCAGCAGCGCCTTCTGGATGTCCTTCACCAGCTCGGTGATGAGCTTCTGGTCCACGAACAGGCTGTTCGCTATCTTTGCAAGGGTATTCTTCAGGGAGTCGCCCAATCTGTCGAGGACCATATCCGGAAAGGAGAGGAAGAGCGTTTAAAAACGTTTGGTGACGCCAAAATATTTTTAACTATCTCCAAACTCCCTCCATCTTATGGCATTGGAACTCTATCTTGCCCACTGCACCAGAGGGAATGAGCTGCACATCTTCGGGGCGTACACCATCAAAAATGGAAAATGGCTCAACAGCATACAACCCCTCATTGAAGCTTTCTACAGCGCCAATACCCTGGGCTTTGCCATCGCTGCATGTGATGAGCAAATCAAGAGGGAGCTGGGCGGAGAATACGCTCTTGTCTATGATCTCCCATCACGCTTCACGGAACAAAAAGCAAACCAATCCGCTTACTAGTCCCGCGGGATAAGTCTCCCCGCGTAGCGCGGGGAAGATGAATGCCCGCCATGCGCGAAGCGCATCACTACCTGCCTGAGTTCTCCCGTATGTACCTCGCAACAGCCTCAGCGGAGACATGTCC
>Ga0209211_10006872_pt1 | contig 16246 bp, 14 predicted proteins | sample RifGroA2_FD_183992 | JGI IMG/M metagenome (GOLD analysis project Ga0209211, IMG submission 183992) | Groundwater microbial communities from Rifle, Colorado, USA - Groundwater A2 (SPAdes) (version 2) | ecosystem: Environmental > Aquatic > Deep subsurface > Groundwater | place: Rifle, Colorado... | reverse complement strand
ATCGTGCTGCATGTCGTCTTCTCTTGTCCAAACGACAGAAACGGGTGCACCTATCGCTTTGGAGACTCGTACAGCGTCGGACGAGTAATCTGTCTGCAGCCGCCGGCCGAATCCGCCGCCAAGGAGCATAGTATTTACCCTCACTTTGTCGAGCGGGAAGCCGAGGATCCTTGCTGCCTCTCCCGCCACTTGCTGGGGTGATTGCGTCGGCACCCAGATCTCACACCTGTCGCTCCGCACGTCGGCAACGCAATTCATCGGTTCCATGGTCGCGTGGGCGATCAACGGTGCGTAGTATATCGCCTCGACTTTTTTCGCGGCTGATGTTAACGCGTTTTCCGCGCTGCCTGCATAATCTTCGATCGATCCCTTCGATTTCGCCGCTTCCTCAAATGATTTCCAGATAGCAGCGCTGTTCTGGCCGGCGAATTGTCCTTCGTTCCACTGTACTGTCAGCGCCTTCCTTCCCTGGAACGCAGCCCAGGTCGATGTCGCAACCACCGCGATGCCCGAATCGATCTGCACAACATCGCGCACGCCCGGGAGCGCCTTCGCTTTTGCAGCATCGAAGCTTGTCACTTTGCCTCCGAAAACGGGGCAGCGCTCGACGGATGCAAAGAGCATTCCCGGCACCCGGATGTCACTGCCGAACTTCGCGCTTCCGTTTACTTTGGACGGCGTGTCGAGTTTTCTCAATCGTTTTCCCAGGATCTTGAAGTCTTTCGGATCTTTGAGCTTGAGCGAAGTCGGAACGCGCATCGTCGCCGCTTTGGAGGCCAGTTCACCGTAGGAAAGTTTTTTGCCCGAGGTGTGAATAATCGTGCCGTTCTCCGCGCGGCAGGCGGAAGTCTCCGTACCCCAGGTCTGCGCCGCCGCCGCAATCAAGAGTTCGCGCGCGGCCGCTCCGGCATTTCGCAGGTTCTGCCACGATCCCCGGACGCTGAAGCTCCCGCCCGTCGACATGCTTCCATACTTTGTCGGATGAGAAATCGCTTGTATCACACGTACGTTTTTCCAATCGGCTTCCAGTTCTTCGGCCACGATCATGGGCATCGAGGTGAGCACTCCCTGACCCATTTCCGATCTGGCGACCGTGATGGTCACGATACCGTTCGTATCAATCGTGAGCCACGCGTTCGGTGCGAACGCGGGCGCTGCGGCTGCGGCGCCCAGCGGTTCACCTTTCGAAGGAAGATAGAAACTGAGAACCAGGCCGGCACCGGCGACAGAGGATACTTTGATGAAGTCTCTGCGGGTGAGGTTCGTCGGAGTGTTCATGACTTGCCTCCTTTCTGTGCTGCCGCCCTGTGGATCGCACGCCGTATCCGGGGGTACGTTCCGCAACGGCACAAGATTCCTTGCATGGCGTCATCAATCTGCTGGTCGGTGGGACGCGGGTGAGTGGCGAGGAGCGCCGCTGCGGCCATGATCTGTCCCGATTGGCAATATCCGCATTGCGGTACGTCGTCCTCGATCCAGGCCTTCTGCAGCGCGTGAGTCGAGTCGGCTGAAAGACCCTCGATGGTGGTAACGGATTTCTCCTGACAATCAGCAATTGTTGTCACGCACGACCGGATTGCGTCGCCGTTGAGAAGCACCGTGCAGGAGCCGCACTGTGCTGCACCGCATCCATATTTTGTCCCGGTGAGGCCGAGTGTATCACGCAAGACCCACAGAAGCGGAGTGTCCGGGCTGACCTCAACGGTGTGTTTTTTCCCGTTGACGGTGAGCGTAATTGGTGTCATGGCGGACTTCCTTTCCAAAAAATGAGGAATGGGAAAACGTCACATTCGAATCCTGGGCTGCGTCATTGTGCTCCAGTCGGGGGAGCGTGCGTGGCGTCAACAACCTGCATAATGCAGTGCGGGAAATGTAGGAAAAGGAACGGTAAAAGAAAAGCACTGATGCATGGATGGTAGTGCGCTCATTGCCATTCACGGAAGGAGTTCATACATTCCCGGAGCCGATGTGCAGAGGGGTTGTTCCAGCCGACAGAGTGTGTCCTCCGTTTACTTGCTCAGAGAGTCTTCCCCCCGGGGGGCAGGAAACGCTTATGTCCATTCAACACGAACGAACCAAGGAGGGTTTCGCCATGTCAGTCGTGAAAGAGTTCAAAGAATTCGCCATGCGCGGCAGCGTGCTCGATCTTGCCATTGGAATCATCATTGGCGGCGCGTTTGGAAAAGTCGTGAGCTCCATGGTGAACGATGTCCTGATGCCGCCGATCGGCGTGCTCATTGGCGGCGTCGACTTCAGTTCCTTCGGCCTGACGCTCAGGGACGCGATTGACAAAACACCTGCGTCCGTGCTCAAGTACGGAGTATTCCTGAACAATATGATCGATTTCACCATCGTAGCGTTTGCGGTCTTTCTCATAGTGAAAGCAGTGAACAGGATGAAGAGGAAGGAAGCCGCACCGGCGCCGCCACCGTCGACAAAGCAGTGCCCGGAGTGCCTGATGAGCATTCCTATCGGAGCAAAACGCTGCGGCTTCTGCACAACGAAGCTCTGATGAAGCATGTCTGATAATCCATTGATGACAGTATAAGAGGAAACTCATGAGAATGATTGTGGTTGTACTTATCGTCCTATCGAGCGCCTGCGCCCTCGCGCAGCCCCAGCAACCGGCACCGCCACAGCCATCCAAATGGGGATGGAAACACTCGGTCGTGTCCGCCCTCACGGTGACGCAGATCTCGTTCAAGGATTGGGCGCAGGGCGGTGAGGACGCCCTCTCGTGGACTGCCAGGCTCGATGGGAAGAGTACGCTGGACGATACGGCCTTCACCCTCGGCAACAGCTACAAAATGGTCTATGGCCAGGCGAAAATCGGGCAAACAAAATCGCGAAAGACAGAAGACCGCATCGAATTTGAATCGGTCTTGACGTACAAACTGGGAACGTATGTCAATCCCTATATCAGTGCGACACTCAAAACGCAATTCTCCACAGGTGTGACGATCGATGCCGACGGCAATGAAACACCGGTGTCAAAATTCTTCGATCCCGGCTATCTGACGCAAAGCGCGGGCGTCGGATATCAGCCGGTGAAAGAAATCAAGACCAGGTTCGGTGTCGCACTCCGTGAGATCGCGACGTCAACATACTGGACTTATGCCAATGATCCCAAAACGCCGCCGGAGAGCAGAGTAAAAATCCGTGTCGACGGCGGCTTCGAGTCGGTCACCGACTTGGAACTGAAACTCGACGACAACCTCCTCATCCGGTCGAAGCTGGAGCTCTTTTCGCCCATCCGTAAACCGAGCGATGCCACGCTGAGAATGGACAACGCGCTGACCGCTACGATCAACAAGTACATGGTTGTCATCCTGAACGTCATGCTGATCAATGACGAGAGGTCGTCGACGCGGCTGCAACTGAAAGAGATGCTTTCTCTCGGTCTGAGCTATACGTTGTTCTGACGATGGGATTGAAAGGAATAGATCTGCCACTCCCGCATCTATCAAATTACATAAGAGAGCGGGATGCCGTGAAGCGGCAAAAGTCACTACGATACGATGGAGATTCATGAGGCATCTCACTTTCACAAGTCTTTGTGACTTCGTGTCTTGGTGGCAATAATTTTCTATCGGGCACCTAGCGTGAGGATTGAGCAAGAGCGAGTTCCATGTAGATCGCCCCGGGGTGTGGATTGATGCGGTACGCTTCGGTGGGTCGGAATCCGAGTGACTGGTAAAGCGCTATCGCTTCCGTCATCGCCGGAAGCGTATCGAGTCTCATCGCCTGGTATCCTATCGTGTGTGCCTCCTGGATGACTCGTTCCGCCAGCAGGCGCCCAAGATGCTGCCCGCGAAAAGCGGGCCGGACGTACATCCGTTTCATCTCACATACCTGCTCGTCGATTTTCCTCATGGCGACACATCCGGCTACCGATCCATTCACGAGACATAAGTAAAGCCGCCCCGCAGGAGACGCATACTCTCCCGGGAGGTTTGCGACTTCAGCGCTGAAATTCTGAAAGCACAGATCAATTCCGATCGCACGCTGATACTCCAGGAACAACTCTCGTGTGGTCTCAATGTGAGGCGAAGATTGAACCTGGATGAATGTGGGAGAGCCCATGGTCGCGGCGTACGTGTTCGGCTGTCGTTCGATTTGATGAAGAAGCCGATGAAATCGGGTTTCCCCTCTCATCGGCTCCGTGGAATAACCGGCGAATTTGTAACGGTCCGTCTGCTCAGGCCCTGTTTGCGCTGCCGAGGACGTTCGCGATCTTGTGCTTGTAGAGCTCTTTGAGCTGATCTCGCGCTGGCCCGAGGTACTTGCGCGGATCGAACTCCGCCGGGCTGTCCGTGAATATCTTCCGGATTGCAGCCGTCATGGCCAGGCGTCCGTCCGAGTCAATATTGACCTTGCAGACTGCCGAGGCCGCGGCGCGCCGAAGTTGCTCTTCCGGAATTCCGACTGAATCCTTCAGTTTCCCGCCGTTGCTGTTGATAATCTTCACGAGTTCGGCCGGAACCGATGAGGCGCCGTGGAGCACGATGGGGAAGCCCGGAATGCGCTTCTCGATTTCCTCCAGAATGTCGAACCGGAGCGGTGGAGGAACGAGGATGCCCTCGGGAGTCCGCGTGCACTGCGCAGGCTTGAACTTGTTGGCTCCATGAGAGGTGCCGATCGAAATCGCCAGCGAATCGACTCCGGTCTTCTTCACGAAGTCTTCTACTTCCTGCGGTTTCGTGTAGTGCGTCACTTCGCTTGACACTTCGTCTTCGATTCCCGCCAGCACACCGAGTTCACCTTCGACGGAAACGTCATACTTGTGAGCGTATTCCACAACCTGATGCGTCAATTCGACATTCTTGTCATACGGATGGTGCGAACCGTCGATCATAACCGACGAGAATCCCGATTCGACGCACGATTTGCACAGCTCAAATGTGTCACCGTGATCAAGATGCAGGACGATCGGAATGGGATAGCCGAGTTCTTTTGCATAGTCCACCGCCCCCTTTGCAAGGTGCTTGAGAAGTGTCTGGTTGGCGTACTTTCTCGCCCCGCTCGAGACCTGCAAAATGACCGGCGACTTTGTTTCGACGCAGGCACCGATGATTGCCTGCAATTGTTCAAGGTTGTTGAAATTGAAGGCGGGAATTGCATATCCGCCTTTCACGGCTTTCTGAAACAGTTCTTTGGAGTTTACAAGGCCAAGTTCTTTGTATGGAGTCATGATATTTCTGCTTTCTGATGATCTCTACTCTGCCATCGTTATGCACTTCGCTGAAGGCGGTGTAGTTTCCGCCTCGTTCAAGATACCACAAACTCCCCAAGAATTCCACTAAACCAAGTCAAATCCTAAGTGCCAGAATGAAACAGCAATTTTCTCTTCTCTTGGCGCTCTTTGCGTCTTGCTTGCCCCGATATTTTGTATCGGGGGTGGTTAGATTCCCGGACGCATCGCTATGGCTCGTCCGGAGACGGGAGGTTCTTATACCACGTGAAGTATAACGTGACGGTGACTATGAGCAGAATCGCCGACCAGATCCAGACCTGATCCCACTGGCGCAGAAACATGTAGAACGGAATGATGCCGAGCGTCAGCTGGAAGAGGGACGCAATCATCGCATTGAGCATGTCGATGCGCGGCATCTTATCATTGGGCGGTACGAGACCCCGGCGTTCTGCCTCGAGCCGGATCGGCTTCCAGAATCCGAACGGTCTGACCCTGGCATAGAACTTCACGAGGAGCTCAAAGTCGGCCGGCTTCGTCATGAACGTGATGGCGACGGTCAGTGCGAACGATGTCAGAACGCTCACGCCGATCGAGGTTTGAACGGGCCACTCCGGAAAGAGGAGCTTTTGGGCAAGGGCCACAACACCTGTTGCGAGCATGCTCCAGACAAACGAGCGTGCCCCAAACCGCCACCAGTGCCAGCGCATCGTTCCGGGAAGCAGAATCATCGTCAGAATTACGAAGATCATCAGCTCCCAGATGGAAATGATCTTGTCATAGAGGAAACTGAAGGAAAACGCAAGCGTGACAGTGATGATCGAGGCGGCCATGCCGAGACGGATGAGATTCCGCTCCGACATGTTTTTGGCCAGATAGCGTTTCAGAAAGTCGTTGAGAATGACTGAGCTTGTGACGTTGACCATGGCGCTGATCGTCGACATGAGGGCTGCGAGGAGAATGGCCATGAAAAGACCGGAGAGTCCGACAGGAAGCTTCTTCATCACCAGCGGCATGATCTTTTCAGCATCGAAGTCAGCCGCAGAACCAAGATGGTAGATACCGAGGAACAGGAATGAACCGGCCAAAAACCAGCGGAGGGTGTGACCGACCGTCCACATGCCGGCGGCAAGCGAAGCTTCACGCGGATTCTTCGTTGTGAGGAAAAATGTGAAGTCCCAAACCACCGGCCCGGCCAGGATCTTGAACACAAGCCAGCTGAGTCCGGCCAGCATGATCGGTCCGAACCAGAAATAATGCTGATGACTTTCGGGTGTTTGCTGCAGGTAGGACGGCCAGAGATTCCACGTTGGTGCGAGTGAGCTCCAGGCCGGGTCTTTGATGGCGAGGAAATTTGCCGTCTCCGGTATCTGGAAGACCATGATTGTCAGCACAACGGTGCCGATGGCGATCAATGTGGTCTGAAAGATGTCTGTGAGGATTACGCCGAAGAAGCCTCCGACGGTGACGTACACACCGACCACGGCGAACACAAGAAAGGTCGAGGTGCCGCGGGAAAATGGAAGGAACTCCTCGGCGAATTTTCCCGTGCCCACCGCCAGGTAGATCAAGTTGAACACCATCAGTACCAGCAGAAAGGCTGCGGTGGCGAGACGGACGTACTCTCCTTCACGCGTCGCGCCGAAGCGAGTGACGTTCCATTCCGCAAGTGTCATAACGCCCGACCGGCGGATGTATTTCGCCTGGAAGGCCATGTAGAAGGCCATCATGAAAAAGCCCCAGAATATGTGCGTCACCCAGATCGACTTGAGTCCGACATAGAACATCATGCCGATGATCACCATCGTTCCGCCGATGTCGATGTAGCTTGAACATCCCGAGAGTCCGAGCATCCACCACCGGATACTCCGGTCTGCGAGGAAATATGATTCCAGCTTCTGTACAGCACGATGACGAACAAGAAAGCCGAGGGCGAGCGTGATGAGCATGTAGAATGCAATGATGGCGAGGTCTATCGGATGGAGGTCCATTGTCAGATGCCGGTTGTGGGGGCGGACGACGCGGTGACGCCGTGGCCGCCAATGTAGAAACATCTCCAGCGAGATACAAGACCGTACGGGCACCGGGTGATTGCAGTATTCTCGGTGAATGAGTACTTTCTTTCGGAGATTATCCATGACCAGCCGAGAACGCATCCGGAGAATTATCGATGGCAAGCCCGCCGACCGGTGCGGTTTCTGGCTCGGGAATCCGCACGACGACACCCTCCCGGTTTATCACAAATACTTCGGCACCTCCACGCTGCCGGAGTTACAGCAGAAGATCGGCGACGACTTCCGCTGGATAACGCCGCTCTTCATCGCGTCGACATACCGGCATCCTGAAGGGAAAGGGCTCTTCGACCTCTGGAAGTACAAGAAATCGCTCGGCGAAGCGGGACCGCTTTCAGAATGCGATAGCCTCGATGAGGTAGAGGAGTATGAATGGCCGGACACGGCGTATCTCAACGTGGACGAGTGCGTTGAGCGGCTGCGCTCCGCAGGGGATTTCTACCGGGCGAGCGGCTTCTGGACCGCCTTCTTCCACGACGTCATGGATATCTTTGGTGTGGAGAGTTTTCTGACGAAGATGTACACGCACCCCGACATTGTTCGGTCTGTAACGGATCACGTGTGCCGGTTCTACTACGATGCCAACAAGATGTTGTTTGACCGGGCGGGGGGCGAGATAGACGGATTCTTCTTCGGGAACGATTTTGGCACGCAGCGCGATCTTATCATCGCACCGGAACTGTTTGATGAATTTGTGTTCCCCTGGTTCCAGAAGTTTACCAACCAGGCGCACGCCCGGGGCTACCAGGTTATTCTGCATTCCTGCGGTTCGATTCACCGCGTCATCGATCGCTTGATCGGATCAGGCGTCAACTGTCTCCATCCGCTCCAAGCGCGGGCATTCGGGATGAATGCCGAGACACTGGCGAAGGAGTTCGGCGGAAGGATCGCGTTTCTTGGCGGGATAGATACGCAGGATGTGTTGGTGCACGCCAGTCCGGAGGAGGTAAAAGCCGAAGTGAGGCGCGTCAAGAAACTGCTCGGTCCACGACTCATCGTGAGTCCGAGTCACGAAGCTCTGCTGCCGAACGTTCCCCCGGAGAATGTGATCGCTATGGCAGAAGCGGCGCTGGAATGACCGTCCGGCGCCGCTTGTCAATTCTCTCTCGCCCCGGATTGAAATCCGGGGCTTTTTTTGTCTGCTTGCTGCCGTCTGTCAGCTGTGAGTTGCTCTTACTCAGATGCTCTCTACTCCGATACTTCCAGCCCTCACACCATCGCCTTCCTCAGCTTCCTCTTCAGCTTGTGGATCTCGTCACGGATCGCCTCGAGCTTTTTGTAGTCCTTCTTTTCGATCGCGGCTTCCCGGTCCTTCTTTAAAGCGTGTATCTTTGCCTTGATCTCTCCCTTGTTCTGGACGATAGCGTGATGATGCGGGATCGTGATGCCGAGCGCTTTGCAGAGGAGCGGCAGGAGCTGCTCTTTGTGCATGACGCTATGGCCTTTCAGAATCTCGTTCTCGACTCCATCGGCAATTGATCGTAGCTGAATCACTGTCATCTTGTGGAGCTCTTCATAGGTATGCGCCATGGTGCTTCCTCCTGATGAATGATGGACTCAACGGTGAAGAGGTGAAGAATGCTAGTGTTCAACCTTGCACGATAGTAAGAAATTCCCGCGTCTCGTGCAAACCGGAGCGGTTTATCGATAGGACTTCACCCGCGCCCAAAGCTCCTCTATCGGAAGTTTGGGTTTGCGACAGACGAAGATTGTCAGGTTTGTCTCAGACGGCATCGCGTACGGGTTTGAGTGGAAAGCCACAGAATCGACCGACGAAAAGGCGTGGCGGTGATCGTGAGCATGTCCCCCGACGATGATGAAAACCTCGCCGCTGCGACCTCTCAATCCCCAGAGCCAGTAATTATTGTGGCCTGAGACTGCAGGAGGGAGCCTGTACTCTTTCCCGAAGAAATCGATGGCGCCTGCCTGACCGTAGTTCTGTGTGTAGATAGCAGCCCGAGATTGATCTTCGGGCGGGAGCGACTGATACACGCGTGCGACGGTCGCCGTCATCTCACGCCAGCCAAACCTGTCGGCGAGCACCTGTTGAAGCTTGGTGTCGCCATGTCGCTCGGTCTTGATTTCGCTGAGACTCAACGCGGAAGAGACACGGAGATAGGTCTCCACCGGCAACACCGGGAGGAAGAGTAGAACAGCGGCGATGCCGCCCAGTACCAGGATTGAGAGGTATGTCTTCCTAAGCCAGACGAGTGAATGTCGTACGAAAAAATCCTCGAAGACGATCGCTCCGGCGGCAAGCAGCAACGGGTAGATTGGTGAAAGGTAGTACGGCTTCCCCCGCTGAAGCACGAAGAGAGCGAAAAGGAAAACGTATGCTATCCCGAAGAGTCGATACCTCTTGAGGCCTTTATGGAGGAACAGGGCACCTAATCCAACGAGCCAGAGCGGGAGGGCCAGCGGGTTCTGAAAAATTGCCTGCATGACAAAGAACTCAACGGGGGACATCGGGGCATTCTTGAACCTGGTCGCATTCTCTGAGAATTCGAGCGTCGGCCAGCCATGCGTGGCCTGCCAGATCACGTTCGGAAGCGCAAGGAGCACCGCGAGAGCCCCTCCGTACCATATCCATCTGGAGAGGAGTTGCTTTCTGTGAGTCCCTGCGAGAAGTCCGGCGAGAAGGGCTATCACGAAGAAAGCCATCCCGTGTTTGTTCTGGAGCCCGAATCCGGCGAGGACACCGAACACAAGCCAGAGTTTTTGATTCTCTGATTTCACCAGCCGGATGAACGTCAGCGCCATGCCCATCCAGAAAAGCGGCTCGATGGCATTCATGGAGTAGAAATCGCAAAGAACAAGATAAATGGGCGCGATGACAACGGCGAGCGAAGCGATGAGCTGAGATCGTGCAGTACCTCCGAGCTCACGCGTAATGGATCCCGTCAGAAACACAAGGCCCGCGCTCGCCAGTGCGGGAAGGAGACGTATCGCAAAGAGCGAATCGCCGAAGAGAATCCGGGCGAGCCAGAGGAGAACGATTGAGAGCGGCGGATGGTCAACGTATCCCCACGCGAGGTGATCGGAACACGCAAGGTAGTAGAACTCGTCGCGGAAATAGTCGTAGAATCCGAGCGCGTTCGCAATGACATGAAGGAAAAACGCGAGCAGTGCGAGAAGGGCTGACGGCCTGTTCTCCTGGAACGCCAGGGTGAGGGAACGCATCGGGTATTCCTCCGGTCGAAAGGTCTGTTGGTTCGGCAAGACGAGGCCAATGTAGAGAACCCGGCGAAGAAAAGAAAGAGCGATTTCTCGCCCGATATTCTTTCTGTGCATATGCATATTTCTTTAATGCTCTGTGGCGTCCTGCAACATTGATGTACGCTATTCCGACAACAAGAGTGAAGTATGTCAATCCTGGTATTGACTGATGGACGTAACTCCCGCTCGATGAAAGAGGTGGTTTTTGTGACTCGGTGAACATCCCGTCGGCATGTAATTTGCAGGTATTTTCAGTGAATTCGTCCGTTCTCTGTGCCTGATCACGGTCAATGTCCTCCTCGGAATCGCAATCGTCGTTTGCACCGCGATGATAGCGATGAGCTTCCTGAATGAAATCAGAAGTCACCGTAAGGAAAAGAGAGACGAGGCTAAGGTACCGGACGACTATCTTAAAGGCCTGAGGGACCTTGGTGTCACGCTTCCTGATGGCGGAGAGAAGATCGACGAGATGGACGAAGAGAGGGAACGCTGGAGCGTACTCATTGCAGAGAATCCGAAGATCCGGCCGGCCCGCGGATCATTCCTACCGAAACCACCATCCTGATTCATCAAGATCTGAAGAACTTACGAACGCTGCTCTCTTAGTCCTCAGCGCACGATTTCTTTGAGAACCTTTCCATCTACACTGGAGAGTGGTGCGATACCGAGCAATCTCGCAATGGTCGGAGCGATATCCACGGTGTGCACCACACGCGCCACCTGCTTGACGCTTATCCCGCTTCCCCAAAAGACGATCGGTACGTGGGTATCATACACGTATGGTGTCCCATGGCTCGTTCCGGTCTTTGATGTCGTGAAGAGGCAATACTCACATGGTCGAACGATGAAGTCTTCGCCGCGTGGCGGATGGTACCCGCGCTGATAGTACCCGAGGTATCGGTTGCCCGAACCATTTCCGCCCAGGATCTCCCGCCTGAAGACAATATCCGCGATGCCGTCGATCTTCATCACCCCCTGCCTCACCTTATGCTCCAGCGTAACGGAGTCGACACCTGCCCGGGCTGCAGCTGCGTAATTCAGGAAGGCGTTCGACCTGATTATCTGTTCGGTGGTGTTCAGTTCCTTTTGGAGCTGTTTGTCGTGTCCGGCGATTTTCGGATAGATCTCGTCTCGGACCATAACGCGCCGCGCCGGCTTCTGCTCGATCTTCGAGCGGTATTCGGGCAGCGGCATCGCAGCATGATCGGCACTCAAGACGAACAGGATATTTCCTCCACCGGCGGCCAGTTCCATGTCCGTTATGAAAGTCCCAAGAGCCCGGTCGAGGCGAAGAAGATTGTCGATGAGCTCATGGCTGTTACCGCCGAAAGCGTGACCGACATAGTCCGTACACGAGAGACTGATGAAAAGCAGATCCGTGACGCCCCTCTGTCCGAGCTTCTCTGCCTGAACAAGGGCGCGGGCAAAATCCAGCGTCATCCGGTCGCCATAGGGCGTGCTTGCAATGACCCCGTTCTTCTTGTCCGGAGCGATGAGGTGAGGGAATGTCCTGGAATTCCCCCATTCTCGCTCTCCCTCGACGTCATCCGGGCCGTATTTCGTGTAAATCGAGTCGGGCCGAAGCTTCGTCCAGGCATCCGGCACATTCCGGGAAGGCCAGCCGCCGGCGTTAAATTGCTGCACCCACATCGGAAGCTCTTTGGTGTAGTACGACGATGTGACCATGTGTCCCGATTTCGCGCTGTACCAAAACGCTCCGTCGGGGCGCTTTCCGCTCATGAGAATCGCCGCCCGGTCTTTGATGGACGCAGCATAGACTTTTGAAGCGGGGGAGGCTTTCTTCAGCCAATCGCCCAATCCTGTCACCAACAGGTTACGCGGAGAGACACCGCCGCCTTCGCCGTTCACCATTCCTGCGGTCGAATCCGATACGCAATAGACCTCGGCATTCGACGACGGGTCGATCCATTCGTTTGCCACGATGCCGCTGTGGACGGGGTACGCTCCCGTGCCGAGCGTGGCATGGCCGGGTCCTGTTTCGCTCGGCGCGTAGTTCAGGTCGGCGTTCGTGAACGTGGTCCCTTCAACCGTAATTCGCTTCAATCCTCCCGAAAACTCAGCCCGGTACCATTCGAGATACTCCGCTTTCATCTGATCGATCGAGATGAAGATGATGAGTTTCGGACGCTCTGCTGCTTCAAGGGAGGTTTGATGGATCAGGGAGAGTGCGAGAAGGAAGAGTAACGTATGAAGCCGCTTCATAGACTTGAGTACTTTCTCATCAAAGGAAAAGATTGTTTCCGCCAAACTGGTCAAAGTGTTCCAAAATAGCATATTTATCTTTATCTTCATCAGACAAAAATCACCTCCCGCACATTATTAGAGAACTCATGAATCTCCTGGTTCGTTCCTTCCGCCTGAGAATTTTCGTATTCCTCTTGCTCGGTTTGTCGATCACCGTGCTGCCGCTTTTCACGCAGCCGAAACAAATCACGATTCTCCACACCAACGACATGCACGCGAGTTTTCTTCCTCACGAGGCCTATTGGATCAGGACAACGCCGAAACCGCTTGTAGGAGGATTCAATGAGCTCGCTTTTGCCGTGGACAGTATTCGCAAAACGAGAACCGCGACGATCCTTCTGGACGGCGGCGATCTTATGACGGGCAATCCCATCACCGACCGCGTGTTTAAGGGGGCGGAGGGAGGCGCCCTCGTCGAAATGCTGAACCTCATCGGATATGAAGGCTGGACTCCCGGCAACCACGACTTCGACATCTCGTATGCGAATTTCCTGAAACTTGCCGGCATTGCCAGGTACCCGGTCATCTCAGCCAATCTTCTGGATAACACAACCGGTCTCCCGATCACGAAAAAAGAATTTGTCATCATCGAAAAGAACGGTTTGAAAATCGGAGTTTTTGGATTGATGTCGGGCGAGTACGAGAATCTTGTCAGCCAAAACTCGAGAAAGGGCGTGAAGCTCACTCCTCCGATCGCCGCAGCGAGGAGGATGATTGAACTTCTACGCCCCCGAACCGACCTCCTTATTGCCTTGACACACACGGGTGTCGATGATGACTCGATACTGGCGGTGAGCGTCAAGGGTCTCGACGTTATTATCGGCGGTCACTCACATACCAGGCTGAGAAAACCGAAGTATATCAACGGCGTCGTTATCGCGCAAACAGGATCGAACGCCGAGAATCTCGGCGTGCTCGACCTCACGGTGGAAAACAAGGCAGTGACGAAATGGGACGGCGGACTCCACCAGCTCTGGTATCAGCCAGATCGAAAGACGGTCGTGACGGCGCTGGTCGACTCGTTCAGTATCGAGATCAAGAAAGAGTACAGCGAGATCATCGGAACGCTGGTGACAGATCCGGGCGGACACGAAACCGAGCCGGGGCTTGGCCCGTTTCTCGCCCTTGCGCAGCAGGAAGCGGCGGGGGCAGACCTGGGATTCATGAACAATGGCGGTATCCGGAAACGGTTGTCTCCGGGTCCGATCTCGAAGCAGGATCTCTTCGAGGTGCTCCCGTTCAGAAACATACTCGTGAAGTTTCCCCTTACGGGCAGGCAGGTGCATGAGATTGTCCAGCATTATGTCAAGACACGGCATGGCATCCAGATATCCGGAATTCAGTGCGAATGGAAGAAGGGCGCCTCTGGAAGTGTTGAGATACTCAAACTCCATGTGAACGGAAAACCGCTGAATGAGAACGGAACCTACACGGGGGCCGCGAGCGATTACCTGATGGGCGAGGCAAAGCGTTATCTTGGCATTGATACGCCGACGTTGACGTTCCTCGAAGAAACCGTTTTCGCAGCAGTAGAGAGGAAGATTCGTGAAGTAAAAGATGTTGAATTGAAAACAGAACGACGCATCGTCGAAGTGAAGTGACTCAACCCGGAGACTCTATGAACAACTTTCCAATACTTATTATCACCGGACGGCCCGCCGCAGGCAAGTCCGAAGTCATTGATTTTCTCAAGAAAGCCGATCCCAAAGAGAGGATGGAGCAATTCCACATTGCCGATTTCGAGGAGCTGGATGATTTCGTCTATGTCTGGGAGACGTTCGAAATCGACGACATCCTGACACGGCACGGCAAGCCCCGCATCTGGACTGACGGAAAATACTGGTTCAAAGAACACTTTATCTGGAATCTCTACATCGAGCGCATCAATCTTGAGTATCGGAAAAAGCTCGCACGGGATCCAGCCTATCACGACAAGAAGACCGTCTTGATTGAGTTTGCCCGGGGCGGCGAAAACGGAATCACCGAAGCTCTGAACTATCTCCATGAAGACATCCTTCGCCGCGCATCATTAATGTATATCAAGGTCTCGTACGAAGAGTCGGTCCGAAAGAACCACCGGCGGGCCCGCAAGGGAGAGGAAGATTCGATCCTCTATCATTCCCTCCCGGATGAGAAAATGGATTTCTACTACAAGACAAACGATTGGGACAAGATCGAAGCCGCAGATCCTAACTTTATCGACGTCAAGGGCTTCAAGATTCCTTACGCTGTTTTCCAAAACGAGCCGGAAAAAACACTTGATCCGAAGCTGATCGGGCAGGAGTTGGGGAGAGTAACGACCAAGCTGTGGTCTGTGAAATCCCGCTAATGACGCAATTCGATGTTGGTCAGAATGACTTTCTGTCCAACAAGGGACTTTGCCTATGTCCGACGAGCCCATCTATCATCGCCGCCATCTCCCGCATTACTACCCTCCAGATTCAGTGTATTTTGTAACGCCTCGACTGGCAGGTTCGCTGCCCCGGGTCAGGATTGATGAGATACGCGAACAACGAGACCTGATCCAGACTCAGGAGCTGAAATCGCCAGAAGGAGCTACCGAGGTCGGTCGGTTTGAAAAAGACTTGCACAGGCTCGATAAGATTCTGGAGAAAGTTGATCAGAGTTGTTGCTGGCTTTCCGATTCGCGCATCGCTCATCTCGTGGCTGAAGCAATCAGATTCCGCGATGGCAAAGAGTACGATCTGGTCGCATACACGATCATGCCAAATCATGTGCATCTCGTTTTTGGAATTGGGGTACCGGATTTGATAGAGCCTGTCGGACAGATTGACAATCTGTCCGACAAGCCCGTTTCAAAAATCATGCAGTCATTGAAGAGGCACACCGCACGGGAGGCAAACAAGATTCTTGGGCGCAGAGGTGCCTTTTGGCAAGACGAGAGCTACGACCACGTCATTCGGAATTCGGAGGAACTGGAGAGAATAGTTCTGTACGTATTGCACAACCCTGTGAAGGCAGGGTTTGTCAAGAACTGGCGTGATTGGAAATGGAGCTACTCGAGACTGTCAGTTTGAGGTTGGGCGAACGGTGATCGAGGCGGCTGTTCTTTCTTTCATTGAGCCAGAACCTTGAGCTGAACTTTTCCTTCTTGAGCTGATGGCTGCTCACTATCAACCCTCAGTGGTCAGCTTGAGATGCCACAGGCGGTGCAGAAAACATAAAGGCGGGACGCTTTCGTTCCCGCCTTTCTTCTTTAGTGGGGTGCATAGTGTTCTTCTGATAGCAGCACCAACCTTCGAAATTCATTATTCGATATTCTTTAATCGAAATTCGCCGAGTCGTTTATATTTCTTCGTGGACTCTGCTCAGATCTTGATCGCCAATACCGCCTGATCGAAAAACGTGTGTGCTCCGTGAATATCGGATAGCAATTAACGATTTCAGAATGCAAAAGTTGCCCCGCTCTAGCTGAAAGTTAATAGCTGATAGCTAACAGCCCGAACCACACCGCTAGTGCCCTCCTCCGCCCCTCGGCGTG
>Ga0209211_10006871_pt1 | contig 16250 bp, 12 predicted proteins | sample RifGroA2_FD_183992 | JGI IMG/M metagenome (GOLD analysis project Ga0209211, IMG submission 183992) | Groundwater microbial communities from Rifle, Colorado, USA - Groundwater A2 (SPAdes) (version 2) | ecosystem: Environmental > Aquatic > Deep subsurface > Groundwater | place: Rifle, Colorado... | reverse complement strand
GTAGTCGGGTGAACTGACGGTGGGTAGAAACGTCAGGTTCACCCCGAAGGGTTTGTCGGTCATATTGCGGCAGCGGCGAATCTCTCTGGCCAACAGATCTGGCGACCGCTGCGTCAAGCCGGTGATCATGCCCAAGCCTCCGGCGTTCGACACCGCTGCGGCCAGTTCGGCAAGGCCGACGTAGTGCATGCCGCCCTGAATGAGGGGGTGCTGGATGCCGAATAGTTCAGTGATTCTGGTTTTCATGGATTTCGACTTTGATAACTTCTAATTTCTGGATGCAGAAATCAACAGAGCAGTGAGCATAGGCCACTAGCCAATAGCGCTTCCCCCCCTGTGCCGGGGGGGAATTTCCAATGTTATCGACCCAGAATGAAGCCATGGATAACCAGTCATTCAATAATTAGTAAATTGCCATGCAACCAGGAGCCAATATGGAAACGATACATCATGCTGCCGCTTGGCAACCGGGTGACTTGAGCGCCGCTGCCAGTCGCTGGCAATACACGTTGACGCGCGCCGATGTTGCAGAGCTGACGGCGGCGCTGCGGCAGGTGCAAGCGAAGAATCAAATCGTGCCGCAATTTGGCAAGGAAGATTTTCCAATCCCCCAGCTCATGGCCAAACTCTCGCCTTACGAGCAAGAACTGGCGCACGGTTTGGGCGTTCTTTATATCAAAGGCTTACCGGTTGAGTCGTTGTCAATAGACGAGGTGAGCGTGATTTTTTGGGGGTTGGGGCTGCACTTTGGCAGGCCGTGGGAGCAGAACAAGCGCGGGCATTTGCTGGGCGATGTGATCAATGAAGGCAAAGCGATCGGTGATACCTCGGCGCGCGGCTACCAGACCACGGCCACCCTGGACATGCACACCGATGGCGCGGACGTGGTCGGTCTGCTTTGTTTGAAACAGGCACCAGAGGGCGGCGAGAGTCAAATTGTCAGTGCTGTCGCCGTACACAACCATTTGGCGCGGACACAACCGGAGGTGTTGGCGCATTTGCTCGCTACTGAATGGTGCATCGATTGGCGTGATGAAGAGCCACCCAATGACAAGCCCTACCATCGCGCGAAAATATTTGAAACCGGTCCCACAGGTCTGATCACCTGTTTTTCTTTGGTGCCCTATATTTTCAGCGCCCAGCGTCACCGCGAAAAATATTCAGAAATACCTCAGCTCACCGCGTTTGATGAGCACGTGTTGAAAGTATTCAGTGCAGCTACTGAAGATCAGGAGCTGGTATTCAAATACCGCCTGGAAGCAGGTGATATGACTTTTTTAAACAACCATTTTCATTTGCATGGGCGCAGTCATTTTAAAGATGCTGAAGATCCAAAGCAGCGCCGTCATCTGCGTCGCTTGTGGCTGGAGTTCGACTCATGGGAAGATATTCGTCCAAAGGCGATGCAGAGTATTTTGATAAATGCACATGCGCATTGGGCAACAAAAGAACCCACGGTGCAGATGTGGGATATCCAACAGTAGATTCATATTTTTCAAAAAAATATAAACAGAGACAAATACCATGGCAGTTATTGCAGCATCAAATCAAACAATAAACAAAAGTGAGGCCTATCCAGTCAAGCGCGGCTATGCATGGGTGGTGTTCGCACTGATTTTTGGCTTGATGCTTTCCGACTATTTGTCGCGTCAAGTGATTAATGCAGTTTTCCCTTTTCTGAAGGTCGATTGGCAATTGTCAGACGCACAGTTGGGGTCGTTGGTCAGTGTGGTGGCTCTGACAGTCGGCTTTTTATGCGTGCCCTTTGCCATGCTGGCCGATCGCTACGGTCGCGTCAAAGGCATTACTGTGATGGCCATGGTATGGGCACTCGCTACCATCGCTTGCGGCTACTCAGGCAATTTTCTTGCTTTGTTTATCGCCCGCACTTTTGTAGGCTTGGGCGAGGCTGGCTATGGCAGTGCCGGCGCGGCTATTCTGGTGCGCGTATTTCCTGTGCGGCTGCACTCCACGATTACCGGCTCATTTTTGGCAGCGGCAATTTTTGGTTCAATGGCTGGGATAGTTATCGGTGGTGTCATTGCGCAATCCCTGGGTTGGCATATGGCATTCATCATCATTGGCCTGTTTGGTGTGGCGTTGGCGGCAGTTTTCCCGTTTATCGTCAAAGAAACAGCCAAAGTCAAAACTGATGTCGCTGAAAAAATATCGATCAAAAGCTCGCTTCGCGATCTGTTTTCAAAACGTGTTGTGGTCCTTTGTTACCTCGGCGCAGGAACCGCATCGTTTTTAACTGGCTCGCTTCTGACGTGGATACCGAGTTATTTGAATCGTTATTTCGGCATGGACCCGGCGCAAGCGGCAAAGATGGCGGGCGTGATGATTCTATTTTCCGGCATGGGCATGGTATTTGGCGGTGCAGTCGTTGACAAAATCAGTCGCGGCGATGGACGCAAACGCCTCTTGAGCGTCATGGGGTTCAGTATCCTGGCGGCAGCTACTCTGTTGATTGCATTTTCTTTGCCCCACAATCAGATGCATTTGGCGCTGATGGCGATAGGCATGACATTGGGCAGCGCCTACAGCGGGCCGACCATTGCGGTGATTGCCAGAATCGTATCGCCGTCGATTCACGCCACAGCGTTTGCCCTCGTGACACTTTCCATGAGTCTGTTGGGCATGGCTCCCGGGCCATTCGTGATCGGTTGGCTGGCAGATCGATCCAGTTTGAGCAATGCCCTTTATGCAGTGCCCGTCATGTGTTTGGCGACGTCAGCCATTTACTTCATGGCTGCCCGTGCGCACCCCCGCATTTCAGACTAGTGTTGCATTCTGTTTAGAACTTAAGCGGCTATTGGCACGAATGACCTTTTGCAGGATGTCACGCGCGCTTTTGGTCCAGATGAACGGCTTGGGATTGATGTTGTGATGCGCGACGTATTCGTTGATGGCCGCCACCAGCTCCGGCACGCTGGTGAACACGCCTCGGCGAAGTCGCTCTGTCGTGATGTCGCGCAAGAACCTCTCGACCATGTTCAGCCATGAGGCTGAAGTGGGTGTGAAGTGCATGTGAAACCGGGGATGCTTGGCCAGCCATTCCTGCACCGCCGGGTGCTTGTGGGTGGCATAGTTGTCGGCAATCAGGTGCAGCGTCTTGCCCTTTGGCGTTTCCCTGTCGATTTGCCTCAGGAACTTCAACCACTCGACGTGCGTGTGTCGCTGCTGGCATTGACCGATGACCTGCCCGTCCAGCACGTTGAGCGCGGCGAACAGCGTTGTGGTTCCATGGCGCTTGTAGTCGTGTGTCATGGTTGCCGCACGACCCTTCTTCAGCGGCAGTCCGGGCTGTGTGCGGTCCAGCGCCTGCACCTGGCTCTTCTCGTCGCAGCACAGCACCAGCGCATGCTCGGGCGGGGACATGTACAGGCCCACGATGTCTTCGAGCTTTTCAACGAATTGGGGATCGCGCGAGACCTTGAAGCCGCGCACGATGTGAGGCTTCAGACCGTGAGCTTGCCAATGCCGCATGACCGTGCTGGCACTGACGCCCAGAGCCGCACCCATCTTGCGCGTGCTCCAGTGCGTGGCGGCCTCGGGCGTGCTCTGCGTGGTCAACTCCACCAGCTTGGCCACATCCACCTTCACCGGCGGCGCGCCGCGCGGCAGGTCCCGCTCAATGCCTTGCAGGCCTGACTCCAGAAAGCGCTCGCGCCAGCGCGCGACCTGCACGCGCCCGATGCCCAATTGCGCGGCGATGTCCTTGTTCAGCAAGCCCTGTGCGGCCAGCAGAACGATCTGCGCGCGCTGCGCCAACCTGACGCTGGTACGCTTGGATCGCGCCAATTTCGTCAGCTCGTTTTTTTGTTCACTTGTCAACTCAATCGTCGGGGCAACTCGCAATTTTTTTCTCCAATGCAAACCGAAGTAGAACATTGGAGACAACGAGTTCAATTAAGTTCACACAAGAATGAAACGCTACACTAGTACAACAACACGTAAATGACGAAACATGAATATACTCAGGATGTCGCCTACCGGCATACCTTGGAGTAGTCATGCGTCAGACAGAACTGAACTTGAGCGAGGAGGACCGCTCGACCATCGAAGCAATTCGCAGCAGAGGGGTACATCAGGCGCGCGAGGTCAATCGAGCACATGTGCTTTCCTGTCTGGATCGCAACATTCCGGAGCCTCAGATCATGGCGATGCTTGGCATTGGCCGCACGGCTGTGTGGCGCGCTCGCGCCGCATACCTGCAAGGCGGAGTGGAGTTCGCCGTCTTCGATGTGCAGCGCTCAGGACGCCCGCGCCAGTACGACACTGACGCCGAGGCGCGCGTGATCGCGTTGGCTTGCTCGGCCCCACCCAAGGGACGCCAGCGCTGGACCATGGTCGAACTTGAACGGGCCGCTCGTCAAGAATCTGGCATGCAATCCGTGAGCCGGGAAACCGTTCGACGTATACTTAAAAAAACTATTCTCTTGTCCCTGGCGCCGGGTAATGTGGTGCATTGGGACGCTCAATGATGAGTACCGTGCTCGGATGTATGCCCTGCTTGAGCTTTACGCCCGCCCACAATCCAAAGCTGAACCCGTCATTTGTATCGACGAAAAAAGTTTGCAGCTTATCGCTCATAGCCGAGCGCCGTTGGCCATGGCGGCGAGCAGTCCGACCAAGGATGACTATGAGTACGTGCGCAACGGCACCACCAACCTATTCGTGGCGGTCGAGCCCAAGGGTGGGCAGCGAATCGTCTCGGTCACGCAGCGTCGAGGAAAGGTTGACTTCGTTGCCTTCATCAAAGAATTGCTCACGGGTGCATACGTCGAGGCGCGACGAATTCACTTGGTGCTCGATAACCTGAACACGCACTTCAGAAAGTGCTTTGACGACGTGCTGGGCAGTCGTGCGCCCGCCAAGCTTTTGCGTCGCGTGGAATTTCACTACACACCAAAACATGCAAGCTGGCTGAACATGGCAGAGATCGAGATTGGCATCCTCAGTCGCCAATGCTTGGACCGTCGAATTGCCAATCTCGAATTGCTGGAATCGGAGGTCGCTGCCTGGCAGCAAGTCCGCAACGAAGAAAAACGAACCATCGAGTGGAACTTTACCCGACAGGACGCCGACAAAAGACTAGGTCGGCATTATGTTTCAAAACTTGCGTGTTGATGTACTAGATTCCATTCATTGGGTAGAAAATATCAGGGCTTCACGGGCATCGGTCGGGTGAAGCGCAGTCTTGCGACTATGCGTTCATTGGCTTGGTCAACGGCATTGCCTTCATGTGTTTATCGTTGAGCAAGAAATGTGACAAGGCAGGAATCAAAACCAGGGCGCCCGCCATGTTCCAGATGAACATGAAGGTCAACAAAATGCCCATGTCCGCCTGGAACTTGATGGGCGACCAGGCCCAGGTGACCACACCAGCGGCCAACGTGATGCCGACCAGCCCTACCACCTTACCGGTAAATTGCAGGGATTTCTTGTGTGCCGCAGCCAGGCTAAGCCCGCGCCTTTGCTCGGCCAGTTGAATACTGAGGAGGTACAGCGAGTAGTCCACCCCAATGCCCACACCGAGGGCAATCACGGGCAGGGTTGCCACCTTCACCCCCATGCCGAGCGCCACCATCAGCGCTTCAGCCAAGATCGACGTGATGGCCAGCGGCACCACGGCAACCACCACCGCGCGCCAGCTGCGGAAGGTTAAAAAACACAGGACGATCACCGCCAGATACACATAGAGCAGCATGGTGCGGTTGGCTTGCCGGACCACAATGTTGGTGGCCGCCTCGATACCCGAGCTGCCGGCCGCCAGCAGAAACTGGGTGCTCTCATCACTGTTCGCCTTGGCAAACTCTTCAGCAGCCTGCACCACCTGCGTCAACGTCTCTGCCTTGTGGTCTTTCAGGTAGGCGATCACCGGCATCACCGAACAATCGGTATTAAAAAGATCCGGGTTGTTGACCGATGCCTGCTGTGCCGCGTAATTCAGGGTGTCCTGGTTCCTTGAGAGCGTCAGCCATTTGGGGCTGCCTTCGTAGGCACCCGCCGTGATCTGGCGCACCGCATTCGGCAACGACACCGTGGTTTGCACGCCTGGCAATTGCTGCAGCGTCCAGGCCAGGTTGTCGGCCTTGACCAGGGTTTCATACTTCAGGCAACCTTCCACCGGCGTCTTGACAATCACGGCAAATTGATCGCTGGAGAGCTCATAGTGGGAGGTGATGTAGGCGTTGTCCCGGTTGTAGCGCGAGTCGGGGCGGAGTTCCGGCGCACCCGGGTCCAGGTCGCCAATTTTCAAATTTAGGCTCACCATAAAACCGACGACCGTCACCAGCGTCGAAAACAGAATAATCCATATCGCCCAGCGCCGTTCAGTCAATTTATCAAGCGCAGCCCAGACCATGCCTGCCCCTTTGCCACGGGATTCCTCGCGCTCTTCTTTCAGGCTGCGCTGGGCGGCCGCCGGGCTGACCCCGATGTAGGACAGCAGCACGGGCAGCAAAATGAGGTTCGTGAAAACAAGCACTGCGACACCGAAACTGGCCGTCAAGGCCAGGTCCTGAATAACCGGGATGTCGATCACCATCAGCACGGCAAAACCCACGGCATCAGCCAGCAAGGCCGTCATGCCGGCCAGAAACAGACGCCTGAAGGTATAGCGTGCAGCCACCAGCTGATGCGTGCCGCGGCCCACATCCTGCATAATGCCGTTCATCTTCTGCGCGCCGTGCGAGACGCCGATGGCAAAGACCAGGAAAGGCACCAGGATGGAGTAGGGGTCAATCTCGAAACCAAGCAAGGCCACGATGCCCAGTTGCCACACCACGGCAATGATTGAGCAGGCAATCAGCAAAAAAGTGCTGCGAATGCAGCGGGTGTACATGAACAGGATGATGCTGGCAATAACCGCTGCCGCCGCAAAATACAACATGACCTGCACCAGGCCATCAATCAACTCACCAATCAACTTGGCAAAGCCGATGACACGGATCCTGATCGCGCCAGACTCCTGGGTTTCGATGTTTTTTTCAAGGTGTTTGGCAATCTCATACTTGTCACGAACATTTTTTTCCAGCCGGGCGGAGAAGGCGCGGTAGTCCAGGCGCTCACCGGTGTTTGGATCCTTGTCCAGTAACGGCACAAAAATCATGCTCGATTTTAGGTCCTTTGACAGAAGATTCTGGGCGGCACCCGAGCGGGCCAGGTTGTCACGCATGCGCTGAACACTGGTCGCCGATCCATCGTAGTTATCTGGCATGACAGGGCCGCCCTGAAACCCCTCTTCGGTCACTTCCGTCCAGCGTACGGCGGGTGTCCACAGCGACTTCATCCAGGCCCGGTCCACGCCGGGCATCAGAAACAGCTCGTCGTTGATCTGTTTTAAAACATTGAGGTACTTGGGGTCAAAAATATCGCCCTCGGTGTTCTCCACCACCACACGGATGGCGTTGCCGAGCCCTCTCAGCTCTTTCTGGTTGTCCAGGTAATTCTTGATGTAGGGCTGGCTCTGCGGAATCATCTTCTCGAAGCTCGCGTTCAGCGTCAGCTTTGTGACCGCAAAGTAGCCGAGCATGGCCGTCATCAGGGTACAGATGATCACCATCCACAAGCGGTTGTTGAAGATCAGGCGCTCCAGCCTATTGCCGGAGCGGGTGTCAAAATCCTGCAAATTCCGCACCACCGGCATGTCGCGGAGGTCTGTCGTTCCTGCTGCCATATCGTCTCTCTTTTTATTTATTTATTTTCAGGAATTACTTGCTAACCTGGCTATGTAGGCCACGCATGCCACCCATCACCAGCGCGTTGCCCGGAGCTTCCAGCAAGGCTGCAGCCGGGACCTGGCGCTCAAGTTTGAGCCTGGTAAAACTGAGCCCGTCGTCGGATGAAACCAGCACCTGGCCGGCTTGACTGACCAACAATATCCGGCCGTCTTCGGTCACCGTGGCGCCAGTCAGGCCCACCGAAATGCTGGTCTCGATTTTTTGCCAGCTTGCACCGCCATCCATGCTGCGGTAGGCATTGCCGCGCAGCCCATAAACAATGACCACACCCGGTTTACCGGTGATGCCGAAAAATGTGCCCTGGTAATCAACCGGCGTTTGCTTGAAACGCTGGGCGACCTTGTCCAGCTTTAATACCATGCCCTGCTCGCCTGCCAGATACAGTTCACCGCCGACCGATCGAATGGCATAGAAATGGAAAAGTTTGGGATTGTCGGTGCGGTCGAACCAGGGCATCCAGGTTTTGCCGCCATCGGCGGTCTTGAAAATCATGTTAAATAAACCGACGATATAACCGGTTGTTTCGTTCTCAAACCACAGGTCGAGAAAGGGCTTGTCCGGGCCTTCCTCGGCAAAGCGCGTGGCATCGGCGCGCAACTGATCGAGTTGTTCGGGACTCATGCCATCAGGGCTGTGGTCCGCGTAATAACTGGCCATCAGCTTGCCGACAGTGCGCCCGTCGAGCTGCCTGGTCCAACTGCTGCCAGCGTCAGTGCTGACCAGAACAACCCCGTCATGCCCCACGGCCCAGCCCTGGGTTGCAGAGGCAAAAAAGACTGCGGTCAGGTCGGTGCTGACCGGCACTTGAGCCTGGGTCCAGTTTTGACCGGCATCATCCGAGTAGAGAATGTGGCCACGCTGGCCCACCGACACCATGCGCTTGCCGGCATAGGTCAGCCCGTTAATGACACTCCTGGGTGCAAGTTTGCTCAGCACCGCAGGAATGTCCAGCGGATCCTGAAAAGCAGCCTGACAAGGAGCGGCCAGCGCCATCGCGCAAACGCCCGCCAATACCAGCCAGGTACGACATGACTTCAACATTGACTTTTCTCCATCAGACTGCATTCAAAGATACGCTGGATCAGCGCACGCCGCTGCCAGCCAGCGCGTTCGGTGACCATTCTTTTTCAGACAACGGGGCACCGTGGAATACACCTCCGTGCTCAGCCGTGTAGCCGTTGATCACGTACTGGCCGGAGATCAGGTCATAGTGGCCCTGCAGGTCGGCAAAGGGAGCCGGCACCTCGTAGCTTGGCGTGATGTAGTTAAATCCTGCCCGGTAAAACTGACCCCGACCGTCGTACTCGTCGCTGGCCACAGCCGTCCATGAATCCTCGTCGATGTAGAAGGTGCGCTTGCTGTAGATGTGGCGCTTGCCTTCAGCCAGCGTGGCCTCCACAACCCAGGCACGATGGAGTTCCCAGCGCACCAGATCAGGATTGAGGTGGTTCGGCGTTAACAAGTCCGCTGCTTTTGAAGCATAGGCCATCTTGTAAGTGTTGTAGGGAACGAGCACTTCCTTCTTGCCGATCAGCTTGAAGTTGAATCGCTCCATGGAACCATTGAAGACATAAGCGTCGTCATAGGTCGATGCACCGGCTGTTCCGACATTGGGCGTATCGAAAGACACGTCCGGCGCGAGCTTGACGCGACGCTGGCCGGGCAGGTATTGCCAGGCGCGACGCCCCTTGTTCACCGGATCCATCTGGTCGTAAACCATCAGCGCTTCCCCGGCGCGGCGCGCGGGTGCGGTGTAGTTGACCTTGAGCTTGAAGAGGGAATCGGTACCCTTCTGCGCGGGATCCCAGTAAGGGAAGTTCTGCACCAGCTTGCCTTCGGTCGCCAGCGATGCCTTGCCTGATGAGTCGATGTTGTAGGCGGAGTACTTGAAGTTGAACGCCTGACTGCGGAAGCGCACCAGGTGGTTCCACATGGCCTCATAACCGTCCTTCGGGATCGGGAACGGGTAACCCGCATGGCAGCCTTCCATCGACAAGCCGTTGTTGGTGGACTTGGCGGTCACGGCACAGGCGGCCGTGTTGTCGGTCACGAATTTCGGAAAGGCTACCGTGCGGTGCGTCGGGTAAACGTCGATGCGGTAAGACTGGTACTTCTTCATCAGGGCTTTCACGCCCTCGGTGAGCTTGTCGGCGTACTTGTCCATGTTCTTGGCATCGATCGAGTACAGCGGTTTCTCTCCGGCAAAGGGGTCGGGGCGCAGGCCGTCGCCCTTCCTGAAGCCCGCCGGTGGCGTCGTCAATCCGCCCGTGTAGGCGGAAATCGAGCCGTCCTTGTTGCCGGCCTTTTCGGCCCCCACAGCGGTCAGCGTGGTACCGAGTTTTTTGGCCTCGTCGGCGCTAACTGCTGCAAGCGCCGAGCCAGCGAATGCCACGCCAAGCGCAGCGGTGATGAATTTGCTAGGAATGTTCATGAATGCCTCGTCTTATTAAAAGGTGGTCTTGAAAGTCAACATGATGTGAGAGCGGTCCTTAAGCAGGGTGCTCAAGCCGTTTTGACCGGTGACGGCTGGCAAGCCAGCGACAGTGCCGGTTTTCACATCGCCAAAAAAGGCGATGTATTTCAGATCGAAACGGTATTTTTGCTGCACGTCGGCGGAAAGTCCCAGGCTGTAGTTGCCATTGCCTTCATTACCACCGAGCGTGACCGGCGAGTTGCCGGAGAGGGTTTTGGAATAACTCAGCGGCATCGACAGATCCATCCCTGGCAGCACCTGGAACCAGGTGGGCGTGAAGTTGAGCGCCAGTGCCAAGCTGCTGCCGGTCGAGCAACCGTCACCCTTGTCCTTGAACTGTCCCCGAACGGATGCCGGCAACGCTGGATTGTTAAGCGCCGTGTTGCACACACCAAAGCCTTCGCCAAAGTACATGTCCTGGTTAGCCGTGATTTTGTCGAGCTTGCTGTAAGACAACTCGCCGATATAGCTGGCGGTATCGAACAATGGCGTCTTGGGCACCACGCCCAAAGCGTTGACCACCAGGTGCCAGGTATTGCCGCGCGCCTGGTAACTGTTGTCGTTGAGGGTCACATTCGCAGTGCCATTCGGGAACAAAAACGGCGCCAGACCCGCCAGCGGCCCCACCAATGCGCTAGGAGCAAGACCCAGAGTCTGCGCGTTCAGCGGCGTATTTTTGCGGTAAGAAAAATCAGCCCCGACGCTGACGCCGCCAATATTCTTGGACAGGCTGGCCCCATACAGGTCAATATTTTCAGCATAAAACTGGCTGTACTGAAGCCCCAGTGGATTTGTTGCACCAGGTATTCCGCCACCCGTTGCCGTCAGAGACAACAACTTGTCGGTGTAGTTGCGGTAAAAAAAGCCCAGGCTGGCATCCAGAGCTTCGGGCGACCAGCGCGCCGACAGAGCGAGGTCGCCGTTTGTTTTCGGCTTGTTCACGCCACTGTTGGGCAAGATGCCCAAAGCCGTAAATTGCTGCTGCGGCCCGGTGAAAGCAAAGTCAGCCGGCCCCAGGAAGGTACCGCCTTCCGGGTAGCGGAACGACTCCCAGTCAAGGAAGTATTGCGCCCCAAGCGACAGTTCGTTGGTGGCTTGGTAGGTGCCAGAAATGCTGTTCAGGGGCCGGAACAATTCTTTTGCCTCGGCCCCCGGTGTGGCAAAGCCTTTGGCCAGATCAATCGGCATCTGCGAATAAGAGACACCGTGCAGGGCGCCGCCCAGCAGCAAGGTCTCGCCCCAGAACACGGTGTGCCGGCCGGCCTTGAGCGACAGCGGCGAACCCGCCACATCAACGGTGCCAAACACAAATGCATCCATGATCTCACCCGACGGACCGGCGTAGTAGCGGTCGGTGTAGCCCGTGTACTGGTCGCCGACATAACTGCCAACCGGCTGCGCAGCTGCAGGAATTGCCGGATTGCGCTTGACTTTGCCATCACGGTAGGCGTTGTCATACCAACCCGCAGCGCTGACGCGGAAACCATATTTTTGCTTGTACACGAGGTCAAACTCGGTGAGCAGATCCAGCCGATTGGCAACCACATCACCTTTGTCGAAGCGGAACTCACCTTCATCGAAGGTAGGGTTATTACCTACAAGACTTTGGTTTTGTGCACCGGTGCGAGTGCCAAGGTTGTAGCGTACGGTGTTGTCCCAGCGCACCTCAAGATCCGGATTGCCGGTCTCGAATTCAAGGGCGTGCGCCGGTGCCGCTGCCAGCGCGAGCATGCCAAGCACCGCCGCTGATACAGCCGTGAGCCGGGCACCTCTACGACACGTTGAATGTGTGTGATGTTGCATGTGTTGTCTCCTGTGTGTTGAGCATAAAAAAATCTTGGAAAATGCAGCTTGAATTCTGAGCCAGACTCCTGATTTATCCCCCCCCCGGCTAAGGGGGGGGGATGGGGTAATCCATGTCATACGTACTTCGATGGCGAGCCCATAATGGAGGGCAGCCCATTGGGATGGGCGCGCTAACTACAGTCAAAATTGGATGAGGATGCATAAATGAAAAAGCGGTCAGAGCCCTTACCCCCCGGAGGGAATGATCCGCAACTCCTTTTAAAGATCACGCCACCCAGGATTCCCAGAACTGTGCTGGAGAGAGGCCGGCTCAGCAGCCAGCGCGTTGAGTTTGCGGACAAATCCGTTGTCGCCGTTCAGGCTTCTGCTGGCTCGGGCAAGACATCGTTGCTGGCGCAGTGGCGAAAGGAAGCTCTGCAGACAGGTGCCGTGGTAGCTTGGCTCACACTTGACAATCTGGACGAAGACAGCCGCTTCATCATGGGGCTCATCCAAGCGATGCGCGCCAGCAGCGGACGACCTGCTTTCGGAAAATCTTGGCTCTGGGACACGCGATCAGAAGTGAGTCCGCTCGCAGCCATGACCGGGTTGCTGGCCGAGGTCGCCGATATGGCCGTGGAAACGCTGCTCATTCTGGACGATGTGCATGCTTTGCCGCAAGCAACGCTTAATTCGTCTTTGGTCTATCTTTTGCTCAATGCCCCGGGCAACCTCAAAATTGTGCTGGCGTCACGCAAAGCCATTGCTCTGCCGATTGCTGAACTGTCATCGCGTGGACGATTTGCAATGATCCTGGACCAGGATTTGCGCTTCGACCTCAGTGAAACCATTTTGCTGCTGCGCGCACGCTTTGGCCAGCGCATCAGCATGGACAGCTGCGTGCGCTTGTACGAGTTGACCGAAGGCTGGCCGCTTGGCGTGCAACTGGCCGTCTCATCGATCGAGCGAAGTCCGGATTTGCAGGAGGCGATCGCCGGATTTTCGGTCAAGTCCAGTGACATGCACCGCTACTTTGTGGAGTGCCTGGTGGACCATCTGCCCGAGTCGATGGCGCAGTTTCTGGTCAGGATATCGTTTGTCAATGACTTGTCGCCCGCCCTGTGCCAAGCAATCACTGGCGAGACAACGAGCGGTGAGTTGTTGAAGAAATTATGCGAACTGACGCCAATTTTGATTGAGGGCATGGAGAGCGACTGGATGCGCATCCATCCGCTGGCGCGCGAGTTTCTGCTGGAACGGTTCGAGCAGCTGCCTGAGGCGCAAAAGCGTGACTACCACGCCCGCGCGGGAAACTGGCTCGAAGAAAACAGGCTTTATGAAGCTGCCGCGCGCCACATGCTCAAAGCCGGCCTTGACGAGCTTGCCTATGATTTGGCAGAGCGGTGTTTGCACGCCGTCGTGACCACCGGCAACGTCTCCCAGGTCACTTTCTGGATCGAGCGCATCCCGACCGCAGAAATCATGCAGCGCACCAGCCTGCGGCTGACAGTGGGCTGGATTCTGGCGCAAAGTGAACGCCACGCAGAAGCGGCAAAAACAGTCGGGTCCATCATCGATGACCCGGCGGCCGGTGCCGGCGACCGGTGCGAAAGTGCCGAGATTTGTGCGACGGCCGCGTTTTTTGCAGATGACATTGACAGCATGGGGCCCTTTGTGGCGGCCTGGTATGAGGCGCTGCCGCCGCAAGAGATGATGCACAAGCTCGTCGGCGCCAACCAGTTGGCCGTCTTGACGATGTACCGCGGTGCACCGGAGCAGGCGCGCTACGCCCTGACGAGCCTGCAGAACGTCGATGCTGTCGGAGGCTACACGCTCGGTTGGCGGGATTGGCTGATTGGGCTCTGCTACCTCTGGGAAGGCCAGGTTGACCTGGGTGCCAAAAAACTGCGGACTGGCCTGGCACGGGCCGAGCAGAGCTCGGGGCGGCGCAGCCCCATTGCGGTGATGTTGGCGGTGACGCTCGCCGCGGCCCTGTGGGAGTGCAACCAGCCCGAAGAGGCGGCCACCCTGATCGCGAATCGACTCGATATTCTGGAGCGACGCACCCCTCCGGATGCGATCGCGATGGGCTATGTGACGGCAGCGCGCGTCGAGATGGCAGCCAACCGGGAGCAGCACGCGCTTGAGTTGCTGGACTATCTGTTTGCCCTGGGTGAAGCGCGCCACCTGCCGCGCCTGTGCATTGTCAGCCTGGGCGAACGCATCCGCATGCACGCGGTGCGCAGGCGCGGCGATGTGTGCACCGTGGCCGCGCGAAAGCTCAATGCCGTCGTCAGCGAGTTGGGCGACCACCCATGGGGTCTACTCGGACCCATCATAGAAGTGCAGATTGGACTGGCCCGCGCCTATGCGGCTGTTGCGCATAACGAATGGAAGTTGGCGCTCACACAGCTCAATGCCATCGCCCCGGTCTCTGAACGGCTGCGTCGCGGTTGCGACACCCTGCGCATCTATCTCCTGAAAGCGCTGGCCATGAAGCGCTGCGGCGAAGATGGCATCCCGCTCCTGCGCGAAGCGCTCAGCATGGCCGAGCTTTGGGGTCTGGCGCGGATACTCCCCGATACCCATCCCGATCTTGTCGAATGGGCGGATCAACTGCAACTCAGCCACGGTGGCACCAGCGTTTCTGGCGACCGTCAGGGTGAAGACTTGCCAGCGGCCACCTCTTTTGAAAAACCGCGCCCTGCCCCTGCCGTGCGCATGGCCAAGAAATCAATGCTGTCGCCCAAGGAGCACGAGGTGATCAAACTGCTTGCCAGCAATTTGTCGAACAAGCAAATTGGACTGGCCATGGGGGTGAGCGACGAGACCATCAAGTGGCACCTGAAGAATCTGTTCGGCAAACTCAACGCCGGCAGTCGCAAGCACTTGGTGGCAAGAGCCCGCATCATGGGGCTCATTGATCACTGACGCGCGTCAATGGCATAGGTCTGGATCAAATAGCGCTGGATATCTGCAGACTCAAACATGGCCACCCCCGTGTTGGGATCGATGAGGTAGGGGACCATCATCTTGCCGGAACGCTCAATCAACTTCTGACGGTGTTCGGTGGGGCCCACGTAGTTCTTGCGCGCGTCGGGGGGCAGCCAGTCGACCATGCGGCCGCGCCCCTTGCCGACATTGTGCAGGTAGTAGGGTAGTTCCAGTTCACAAAGCGTCTCGCGAACCAGCCGCGAAAAGGGGCTGGCCTCGAAGGAATACAACTCCAGCGGTTTTGCGGGCGCCTTGCTTGGCCGCGCGAACATGCCTTTTTTGCCGCGCATCAGCGTGGCCACCAGCGACAGATAAATCAGCCGGGCTGGCGGGCGCAGGCCCTCGGCACCATATTCCTTGTAAAGGTACTGGACAATCGCTTCGGACTCGTAGAGCTTGGTGCCGGTGTTGGGATCATGAAGAAACGGCACCTTGCCCTTGCCACCCAAGGCCTTGAGTGGCTCACGAAAACGCTTGCCGCACTTGGGCACCGGGTAGATCAGCGCATCAAGGTCGAGTTCGGTGAGCGCCTCGCGCACATACCGGCAATAGGGACAGAATTCCCCATCGAAGAACTCCAGCGGCAAGGCGGGCTCCTTGCTGTGTCCCTTGACCACAGCACCGCTGGCCAAACGCACCAGCGACGGCAGCAGGGAAATAACGCCGTTGAGAGTATTGCTCATAAGAAATTCCTTTACTCGTTTTGATCAGGCGCCAGCCTGCCTTGGACCGCAAGACCGGCAGCCCACCAGGCTTGCATGCCCTTGCGCAGTTGGCAGGCATCAAAGCCATTGGCACGCAACAGCCGCACGGCCGGTATGCTGCGATGCGCCGAACGGCAGATCGCAATCACGGGGCGGCTCTTGTCCAGCGCAAGGGATGCCAGTCTGGCCTCCAGTTGCGTCACCGGCACGCAGACCGCACCGGCGATCCGGCTCTGGTTCCATTCGAGCTCGGTACGCACGTCAACAATTTGTGGCGTGGCGCCGTCGCGCAGCTGCATTGCAAGCGTTATTGCGTCAATTTCCGGGACGCGGCCAAAGGGCAACCAGTCAAAAAATCGCATGCGCGTTACTTGCTCAAAATATGGATGGCCACGGCAGCTTCTTCAATGCCCTGGAGACCGCCGCCATTCTCCTGAATGGCGTGGCGCACCCCCGGCACCTGGCGGGCACCGGCTTCACCGCGCAACTGCGTGGTGAGCTCATACAACTGGCCCAGGCCGGTGGCACCCAGCGGGTGGCCTTTGG
>Ga0209211_10006869_pt1 | contig 16252 bp, 17 predicted proteins | sample RifGroA2_FD_183992 | JGI IMG/M metagenome (GOLD analysis project Ga0209211, IMG submission 183992) | Groundwater microbial communities from Rifle, Colorado, USA - Groundwater A2 (SPAdes) (version 2) | ecosystem: Environmental > Aquatic > Deep subsurface > Groundwater | place: Rifle, Colorado... | reverse complement strand
CCCGCCACAACAGGCTGCGCATCATCGTAGAACATGTGTTTGCCTCGCTCAAAGCACATCGTATTCTCTCTGATCGTTTCCGCGGCGCGCTCATCAATTATCACAGCTACTTCTTAATCGTCTTTCGGTTTGCGCAACTTCGCGAGAGCCTGATCCATTGATGGGACGGGGAACTTGCGAGGTCGTGCAGATGTTTAATCAGTGGGTCTAGTAGAAAAAATAGCCAAAGCCCTCGGCGTGCCGGTGGCGGAATTGTTTAAATAAAAATATGGAAAAGAGCATAAACCATTGGACACAATTAAGCATTGAATACGCAAGTCAACGGAGCTACTTGGATGATCTATTTCAGGTATATCCAACAATTCCAGATGGAATACGCGAACCAAACGGCGAACTTTGGAAGAGCGTAGAAAGGGCATTTGAAAAGCGGGACAATGTTGTGCTTATGAAAAATCTTTTGAAACTAGATTTGTTTCCGATTAAAGATTCTTATGTTGCTTACCTAAAACGAGACAAAACTGCATTAGAGCGAAACCCCGCAACTTCTGCTCGGCTTTCCGGACGATTATATGAAATGGGGCTTGATAAGATTTTTGCTCGTTGTTCTGAACCGAAGGAAACAAATCGACAAATTGGTCCGCTTTTCAAACGCTGGCTTAACAAAAAAACATTAGGAATTCAGCCGGTAAAACTCGATGAATTTTTGAAAGCAAAAGAAAACGCCGTTTTGGATGCCAACGATGCGGAAATGATGGCTTTTGCGCATGAACATCTGAACTACAAACACAATAAGGGGCTGGACTTTATTGGTCGCTTCAACGGAAAGTATGTTATTGGTGAAGCAAAGTTTTTGACCGACTTCGACGGACATCAAAATGCTCAATTTAACGATGCCATTGCGACAGTAAAAGCAAAGGGCGTAAAAGCGATAACCGTCGCAATTCTTGACGGCGTTCTTTATATTGAGGGTAAGAATAAAATGTACAAAGATATTACACAGGCAAGCTCAAAAAAGAAAATATTATGAGTGCGCTTGTTTTGCGCGAATTTCTCTATCAAATATAGATGTTATGTTTATCACTTATGACAATAAAAAACATGAGAAAGATATTCTCGAAAAAACTTCGAGAGCAGAATTAAAAACCGTATCGGGCAAAGGGGCAAAAAATAAGCTCATACACGCCGATAATCTTTCCACTCTAAAAACTTTACTTGGTGATTATTCAGGCAAGGTTGATTTAATTTATATTGACCCCCCATTTGCAACAATCGCGCAAACACAATCAGTAGTAGTAATGGAGACGCAATCGCATATAGCGATACTCTTATTGGAGCAGAGTTTTTGGAGTTTTTGCGCGAGAGATTGATTTTGCTACGAGAATTGATGTCAGATCGCGGTTCAATTTATTTGCATATTGATTACAAAATTGGGCATTATGTAAAACTTATAATGGATGAAGTTTTTGGAATAAAAAATTTTAGAAATGATATTACGCGAATTAAATGCAATCCTAAAAATTTTCAACGGAAAGCATACGGAAATACTAAAGATTTAATTCTCTTTTATTCCAAAACGGAAAATCCCGCATGGAATGATCCTAAAGCTCCTTATTCTGATGACGATATAGAGCGTTTATTCAAAAAAACTGATAAAGACAGTAGAAAGTATACGACCATTCCTCTTCATGCCCCTGGCGAGACTGCAAACGGCAATACTGGCAAAGAATGGCGTGGAGTAACTCCGCCAAAAGGAAGACACTGGCGGAGCGACCCAGCCATTCTGGAAGAATGGGATAAGCAAGGGCTTATCGAGTGGTCTTCAAACGGCGTGCCGAGAAAAAAGATTTTTGTTGATGAGAGAGATGGAAAAAAAATGCAGGATATTTGGGAATTCAAAGACCCTCAATATCCAGATTATCCTACGGAAAAAAATCTTGACTTGCTGAAGTTTATAGTCGGAGCTTCTTCAAATGAGGGCGATCTAATCCTTGATTGTTTTTGCGGTTCAGGAACTACACTTGTTGCGGCACAAGAATTAAATCGTAATTGGATTGGTATAGATAAATCAGAGCACGCAATAAAAGTTACAAAAAAGAAATTAGATAGTATTCCAGCTAGTTTATTTTCAAAAGTTGAGTATGAATTTATTAAAGAAAAATAGTGATATGAGAAAAGTTAAGATTTTTTTGGCTTCCTTTATTGCTCGGTATGGTTTCTATTATTGGATGGTTTTACATGCTAGATAATTTTAGCACGTTCAAAAGTACATTGTTAGGTACATTTTTTTGTGTTTCAAAAAGCGGCTGATGTAGGTGTCAACGGTTGTGTCTTTAATCGTCAACTGAACAGCAAGCTGATGAACCATATCTTTGCTGAAGTGTAGTAAAGAATTTAATTGTTCTAAAAGATTTTTTTTACTTTTCATAATTATGACAATAGTGTATCAAATGTGAAACGCATCGTCAAATATGGGCAGTGCAGTATACAAGATGAGGCATGGAGAGTTTGCAAAATAATGCTAGAATGAAACTTATGGATAAGAAGTCATATTTTACATCTACAGTTTTTACCGCCCTTTCCGGCGGGGTAGATTCTTCGGTTTCCGCGGTGCTTCTCAAAGAGCAAGGTTTCAACGTAACTGGAGTGTACATGAAAAACTGGACTGAAGATATTGGCACAGCACATTGCCCATGGAAGGAGGATGTGGAAGACGCGCGGGCTGTAGCTGAAAAAATTGGCATTCCGTTTGAGATTTTCAATCTGCAAAAAGAGTACAAAGAGATTGTTGTCGATTATCTTATTGAGGGGTATAAAAGCGGAATCACGCCGAATCCGGACATTCTGTGTAATCAGGAAATTAAATTCAAGCTTTTTTTGAAAAGGTGTTTTGCGAGGGGAGCGAGTTTCATTGCAACGGGCCACTACGCTCGTATTGTTGAAAAAGACGGCCGCCGCGCACTTTTGAAAGGCAGGGATACTCGTAAAGATCAAACTTATTTTCTCTCGCGATTAAATCAAGAACAGCTGGCTTATGCGCTGTTTCCAGTTGGAGATATGGAGAAGAAGGAAGTGCGCGCTCTGGCGAAACAGTTTGAATTTCAGAACGCGGAGAAAAAGGACAGCCAAGGTTTGTGTTTCGTGGGCAAGGTGGATTTTCACGAGTTTTTGAAAGCATACTTGCCACTCAAGCCGGGCGATGTGGTAACAACAGAGGGAAAAGTTGTAGGCGAGCATGAAGGCGCGTGGTTTTACACCATAGGCCAGCGCCATGGCATTGGCGTGTATGGAGGAGGAGCGCCGTATTTTGTTATTGCCAAAAATGTGAAGCAAAACAGGCTTATTGTTGGCAACGAGATCGAAGAACAAGCGCTTTTTTCAAAAACTGTTTTTTTTGAGAACGCACATTGGATAAGCGGCGTTGCGCCTTCCTTTCCGCTCGCGTGCGAGGGGATGATCCGTTATCGGCAAATGCCATCGCAGTGCGTTGTGCATGCACTTGATGTGAGCCGTTTTCGCGTAGAATTTGTAAGCCTTCAGAGGGCAGTTACCCCGGGGCAGTCTGTCGTTTTTTATCAGGGCGAGGAGTGCTTAGGCGGAGGGATTATTGAGGGAGGCTTGATAGATGCTGTATGATGAGGTAGTCTCGTAATTGTATAGTATTATGCTACCTTGAATTATGAGTTGCTTATGATCCAATACACTGGCGGTTGTTTATGCGGGAAAATTCGTTATAGGCTCTCTGGAAAGCCAAAGTTTCCTCATTTTTGTAGTTGCGATGATTGTCAACGGTGGTCGGGCGCTCCGATTGTTGCGTGGGTGGATTTTCCCTGCGCAGAGCTTGTTTGGGATGGAAAAGGCGAAGAGCCTACGCTGTTTCGTTCATCAGAGCACACACAGCGAGGGTTCTGTTCGTCGTGCGGCGGCACGCTCTGCGCTTTGGACGACGGATCAGAGTTCGTGAGCATGACGATCTCAACCATGGATAATCCGAGCGTGATTGTCCCAAAGTCGCACAGCTATACAGAAATGGCTCCTCGTTGGTTGATCGTGAAAGCCAAAGCACTAAAAAAGAAAAGACCCTTATGAAAAATAGGAGTATATGGTTCATCCGATGGAAGTCTTGCTTCGGATGTGAAAATCAAGGCGAGGTTAATTGGCAAAACAATTGCCCAAAAAGGAGCAATTTGATAGAGCAGATAGTGCGGAAAGTAACAGCATCTCACAAAAATCAAATGACTAAAACAGTCAGTCTGCGACAGTATGAGGCTTCAGACAAAGAGGCTGTGTGGCAACTCCATGTTAATGGTTTAAATCAAACTGGAAGTTTTATTTTTGATCCTGCGCTAGACGCAGACTTTGAAAATATCAAAGAGAATTACTTATGTAACGGAGGTGAATTTTTTGTTGTCTCATTGAATGACGAGGTGATTGCCATGGGGGCATTAAGAAAAGTTGATGAAAAAACGGCGGAAGTGAAAAGAATGAGAGTAAAGAATCAGTACCAGCGACAGGGTATTGGTTCAATGATGCTTGAGAGTTTAATTCAAAGAGCGAAAGAGCTTGGTTATAAAAAGCTCATTTTAGATACTTCTGAAAGACAAAGCGGGGCAAAACGGCTTTATGAAAAATATGGTTTTAGCGAATACAAGAGAGCAAGACTTAATGACCATACTATCATTTATTATGAACTTACTCTTGACATAATTTTAAAATAGGATATAGTAGTGATATTGAAAATCGTAAAATCGTTATTACTCAAGGAAAAGTACGTTAGGCAGTCAGCTTTTCAGCGAGCCGCGGATGGTGGAAGCGTGGCACTTGCGCTTAACAGAAACGCGCCTTGGGAAGATGTCCGCCGGAAATGGCGGAACGGAAGCCGTCCGTAACCTTGCGGCAGAGTGTGTTGTCCACTTTGGATAAAGCACTCATCAAGGCGCGTGTAAGTGATTGCGCGCGTAAAAGCAAGGTGGTATCGCGAGAATCCGTACAAGACGGATAAAAGGCTCTCGCCCTTTCAGCATCTTTTTTGATGTTGAGCGGGCGAGAGTTTTTTGTTTTTTTATGGAATATTCTTATGAGTAACAGTATCGTATGACAACGAAATTTTGCACAACTACAAACTTACCGTGTGGTTTTACAACGAGCGCAATGCATATTGGCTTTAAGCGAAAAAGGCTTGATTTTGCCGTGGTAAAAAGTGAAACCCTCTGCAACATTGCTTTAATGGTTACGAAAAACAAGTTTAAAGGAGCACCATTACTTGCGAGCTTGGACCATGCACAAAACGGAAAAGCGCAGGCGATTGCGGTTAATGCCGGCAACGCAAATGCGGGAAATGGCCTGCAGGGCATAAAAGATGCCAAAGAAATGGCGTATCTTGTAGCAAAAAAAATAGAAATCTTCAATACTGATGTGATCGTCGCTTCAACCGGAATTATAGGTAAACCCATGCCGATGAAGGTTTTCCGTAAGCAGATAACAGATTTGCCGCCATTGAACACAAATTTTACTCAAACTGAACAAGCAATTTTAACGACTGACACTAAAACAAAAAGCATAAGCGTTACTGTTTGCGGAGCTGTGATAAAAGGGTTTGCAAAAGGTTCAGGTATGATTCATCCGCATCTTGTTGGCCTAACAAAAAAACATGCGACCATGCTTGCGTTTATCTTAACTGATGCGGAGTTTTCGCATCGCACGCTCAAGCAGATGTTAAAAACCGCGGTAGACCAATCTTTTAACGGTATTTCCGTTGACGGCGAGATGAGCTGTAATGATATGGTTGTATTGATGGCAAATGGCATGAATAAAATTTCAGTAAAGCAAATTTACTTTGAGCAGGCTCTCCGGTATGTGTGCCTAAATCTTGCCAGAATGATTGTGGAAGATGGCGAAGGTGCAACGAAAGTGATTGAAGCAACCGTTGCTGGTGCCCGCCGCGCAGGTATGGCGGAAAAACTTGCTCGCTCCCTTACTACATCCCCTTTAATCAAAACTGCGGCGTATGGCAGATCTCCTAATTGGGGGAGAATCGCCGCACGAATTGGCGCCGAGAACGGCAATTTTTCTGTTGAAAAGATGGAAATAGTGATGAATGGACACTGTTTGTATAAAAACGGCAAGACTTCCAAGTTCCATACAGATCGGCTTGTACAGTCATTAGGGGGGAAATCGGTTTCAATAATCGTTGATTTGCATCAAGGCGACAAAACATTTACCGCGTATGGATGCGATTTAACAGAACAGTATGTGGCGATTAACGCCGCGTATTCATAAATTGCTATGGAAAAATTCGTTTCAATCATAGGCGCAGGGGGATATACAGGCAAAGAGTTGCTGTCTCTTGTGGCGCGGCATCCGTTTTTGATGTTGGATATCGCGCAATCGTTTACGCATGCCGGAGAGAAAGTGAGCGATGTGTATTCGGAGATACCCATCAATGCTGTTTTTTCTGACATGAGCACAGAGAAAATTATTGCGCGAAAACCATCAGCGATTTTTTTTGCGACAAAGGCTGGCGTTGCGATGCGCTATTTTCCGACAATGGAGCAATACGGCATTAAAGGCGTTGATTTATCTCCGGATTATCGGTTTTCTGATGTCAGCACATACGAATCAGCATATAATATCACCCATGCCGATCCAATTCGTCGCGTTCCTTATGGGCTTCCCGAGTTTTTTAAAGAGAGTATAAAAGGAGCAAAATTTGTTGCTAATCCAGGCTGTTACGCGACCGCATGTTTGCTTGCGGCGTTTCCCATAAAAGATTACGCACGCCATGTTGTTTTTGATTGCAAGTCCGGATGGAGCGGGTCGGGGCAAAAGAAGACGATGTATAACGATCAAAGCGTGGTGAAAAATAATATCCTTGCGTATAAGCTTACACAACATCGGCACGAGCCGGAAATTCAACAATTTTTACCCTGTCCAGTGTACTTTACACCGCACGTTATTCCTACGTTTCGGGGAATTTTGGCAACGTGCCATCTGTTTCTTAAAAATAGCGGCGGACAAGATGATATTTTTGAGTTGTATGAAAAATTTTACCGCGGACAGCCATTTATTACGGTTACCAAAGACATTCCTCATTTACACCAAGCGCAGAGCACAAATCGGTGTGTTATAGGAGGATTCAGTTTATATAATAATCGTTTGGTTGTCGTTTCGGTTTTGGATAATCTTTTAAAAGGCGCATCGGGCCAGGCGATTCAGAACATGAATATCATGTTTGGTTTTCCGTCCGAAACTGGTTTGAGATAATTTTATGAATATGACAGCGGCAATTCGTGAGACGCTTATGTATCAAAACTTATTTTCCAGTAGGGTGTTTCTGATTAAGATAAGCGGTAAAGTACTTAATCATTCCTGTTTTTTTGAGATCATAAGAGATATAGCGCTTTTGCAAAAATCAGGCGTACAAGTGATACTCGTGCATGGATGTGGGTATCAAATAGATGCGCAACTTGTAAAGATAGATGAGGAAATAAAGAAAGATAACGGGGTTCGAATTACTTCTTTTCGCGCAATGAAAGTGATTGTGAAAATAGCTCAAGAATACAGGAACAAAATAATTGTTCAACTTAAAAAACAAAACTGTGCTGTGTATGGCGATTGTGAACAGGCGATTATTGCTCATAAAACGTCTCCGCATAATTATACCGGCGAAATTGTCAGAATTAAAAAACGAGCTATAAAAAAAATTCTTTCAAGAGGCATTGCAGTGATTGCTCCGCTTGGAGTGAGTAAAAGCGGAGATTTTCTGAACATCAATGCAGATCACGTGGCGTTTTCCCTTGCGGTAGCATTCAAGGCGGCTAAGCTCATTTTTATGACAGATGTTTCAGGCATTTATGGAGATCAGGGCATTATTTCGGAATTGACCGTTGAAGAAGCAAAAATTTTAATGCGTCAAAAATTGATAACTGGCGGCATGATTCCAAAGACGCTTTCGTGCATTAACGCTCTTTCAAAAGGAGTTTCAAGCATTACTATTTTAAGCGGGTTGAAGGAGGGCGCGCTTTTGAAAGAAGTGTTTACGAAGAAAGGCTGTGGAACAATGATAACGCGATAATGCTATGCAGAAAAAACAGTATCTTATCCAAAATTACAAACGCTTTCCGGTATCCTTTGTGCGCGGCAGAGGGGTTTATCTATGGGACGCGAAGAGGAAAAAATATCTTGATATGCTTGCTGGCGTTGCGGTTATGAATCTTGGACACGGGCATAAAGCAGTTTGTTCTGCGCTTGTGTGTCAAGCGCGGGAATTATGGCATACTTCTAATTATTTCCACATCGCGCCGCAAGAAGCGCTTGCAAAAGCTTTATGCGAGTATTCCTTCGCAGAGGAGGCGTTTTTTTGTTCAAGCGGCGCAGAGGCAAACGAGGCGGCTATAAAACTCGCGCGAAAATACGGGCATGACCTGTATAAAAAGGGCAAGCACGAGATTATTGCGTTTGAAAATTCTTTTCACGGAAGAACGTACGGCGCGCTTTCCGCAACTGGCAAACCTGCGATTAAACATGGATTTGGTCCGCTTGTTTCCGGATTTGTTTTTGCCAGATTTAACGATATTAAGGATGTCAGGTCAAAAATATCCGCCAAAACATGCGCGGTAATTTTGGAGTTAGTGCAGGGCGAAGGCGGCGTGCATATTGCGCGGCGCGGGTTTATTCATAATGTTGCGCGGTTATGCAAAAAATATCACGCACTGCTTATTGTAGACGAAGTGCAAACAGGAATGGGGAGATGCGGCACGCTTTTTGCCTACGAGCATTATGGAATAAAACCAGACATTATGACGCTTGCAAAAGGGTTAGGCAACGGATTTCCGATTGGAGCGCTTCTGACCACTCACGAAATCGGTTTGCATTTCAATTACGGAACACATGGAGCAACTTTTGGCGGAAATTTCCTTGCGAGCGCGGTTGGATTGCGAGTGCTAAAAGAGATAGGAAAGAAAGCGTTTCTGCGCCATGTTCAGGAAGTAGGCGAATATCTGCTCGTATCTCTTAAAAAAGCATTGCATAACCATCCGTATATTCTGAAAATACGGGGAAAAGGGCTTATGATTGGCATTGAGTGCGCAGACGATGTTGACGATTTGGTAAAAAAATTCCTGCAACGCGGTATTATTGTCGGGAAGGCAGGGGAGAGGGTAATTCGGCTTTTGCCTCCGCTTATTATTACAAAAAAAGAGATTGACATTTTTGTTTTGGAGTTTAAAAAATTATGCCCGCGCCTTGAATAAAAGCATGTTTTTAGATTTAAAGCGAACAATTTTTGACACATTATAGAACGTACACTACTATGGTACATAGATGATTACTTCACATGAACTGCGAAAAAAGTTTTTAGATTTTTTTCTAAGCAAAAACCACGCAATTATCCCCTCTGCGTCGCTGATTCCGGAAAACGACCCCACAGCGCTTTTCATAAATTCCGGCATGCATCCTTTAGTGCCGTATCTTTTGGGAGAGAAGCACCCGAAAGGAACCATGCTTACGGACGTGCAAAAGTGCGTGAGAACCGTAGATATAGATGAAGTCGGGGATGCAACGCATCTGACTTTTTTTGAAATGCTCGGGAATTGGTCGCTTGGAAGCTATTTCAAAAAAGAGGCAATTGAGTGGAGTTTTGAATTTTTAACGTCGTATCGGTGGCTGAATGTGCCGCTTTCAAGGCTTGCGGTTTCTGTGTATAAGGGGGACGATTTGGTGCCAAAAGACGAAGAATCAGCGCGAATTTGGAAGAGCATGGGCATTGTTGAAGAACGGATCGCGTATTTGGGCAAAGAAGATAACTGGTGGGGGCCGGCTGGAAAAACAGGGCCGTGCGGGCCGGATACTGAAATGTTTTACTGGGTTCAAAACGATACGCCTCCGCCCGTAAAGTTTGATCCAAGCGATAAACGCTGGATGGAAATTTGGAACGACGTGTTCATGCAATATAACAAGGATCAATCGGGAAATTTTTCCGAGATGCCGCAAAAAAATGTGGATACCGGTATCGGCCTTGAGCGCACGCTTGTTGTTTTAAACGGCCTGAACAATGTGTATGAAACGGATTTGTTTATTCCCTTGTTTCAAAAAATAAATGGCCTGAAAAGGGCAGATGCCGTGTCTGCTGAAGCAGAGATGCGGGCAATGCGGATTATCGCGGATCACACACGCGCCGCGGTGTTTATTATCGGAGATCAGAGAGGAGTTACTCCCTCAAATGTTGACCAAGGCTATATATTGCGCCGTTTAATCAGGCGCGCGGTGCGTCAGGCAAGACTTTTGGAGATTCCGATGGACATTGGGATCACCTCTGAAGTGGGAAGCAGGGTGATTGATTTGATGCAGTCCGCGTACCCTGAATTAGGCAGGGGGAGAGAGAAAATTTTAGGAGAGCTTACAAAAGAAGAGCAGAAGTTTGAAAAAACGCTTGAAAAAGGTTTAAAAGAACTGAAAAAGTTTTTCGCCAAAAATGAAACGCCGCAAAGCGCCGATTCTTCGCGCCAGAAAGTTGATTCCTCAAAAGCATTTTTTATTTTTCAAAGTTTTGGGTTTCCTCTTGAAATGATTCAGGAAGAGGTGTTGGCGCACAGAATGTATATTGACGAACAAGAATTTAAGGGCGAGTTTGAAAAGCACCAGGGGCTTTCCCGCCAAGGCGCAGAAGGGAAATTTTCCGGCGGACTTGCTGATCATTCAACCGCAACCACACGTTTGCACACCGCAACGCATCTTCTCCATCAGGCGCTGCGGGACGTCTTAGGGGATCATGTTGCGCAAAAGGGGAGTAATATTACTGAAAAGCGGCTCCGGTTTGATTTTTCTCATCCGGAGAAAATGACGGAGGATCAGAAAGCGCGCGTTTCAGCGATTGTCAATGGAAAAATTCGAGCACGCTTGCCTGTGAAGATTCAGGAGATGAGCGTTGAGGATTCCCAAAAGAGCGGCGCAATTGGGTTGTTTGAACACAAGTATAACGATCGAGTCAGTGTGTATTTTGTAGGGGATTATTCAAAAGAAGTGTGCGGAGGCCCGCATGTGAAAAATACGTCCGAGCTTGCAGAAAACGGCGTGTTTAAAATTATCAAAGAAGAAGGGGTTTCCGCTGGCGTACGCAGGATTAAGGCGATGCTGGAGCATTTTTGATCAAAATGAACGATAACTTTTTATTTTTTTAACTCCATTTTTATGAACATCCAAATTCACACGCGTAATTTTAAAATCCCCGCCAGTTTAAGAGATCAAATTGAAGCAAAAATCAGTACGTTTGGAAAATATTTTAAAAATCTTATCGGCATTCACGTTGATATTGTGAGAGACACGCATCATAAAAAAGGCGAAGTGTTTCGTGTTGAATGCAACGTGCATATACCGCGCAAAATTATTCGCGGCATTAAAACCGGGGAAACATTGCTTTTAGCGCTTGGCGCTGTGGAAAAGATTCTTAAAGCAAAGGTTTCTGAAGAAAATAAAAAGAGAAGAGATAAAAAACGTTTGCCAGACTGTCCGAAAAGGTGATTTTTGGGAAAATCACCTTTTCGGAAGGCTGATCAGGTTTGCCACTACAAAATTTTTATGGCCTTTGCTGATACATTCGTTCGTTTTCTCGCAGGCGATCCAAATAAAAAAATCTTGGCGCATTTTTATGATTATGTTTCAGCTATTAATGCGCTTGAAGATCGGTATGCCGCGCTCTCTGATGATGAGCTTGCCTGCATGACGACAAAGTTCAAAGCGAAGATCGCAAACGGAAATACGAGCGAGCGGAATTGGGAAGAGATTGAAAAACACCTTGAAACAATTCTTCCAGAGGCGTTTGCGGTGGTAAGGGAAGCGGGCAAGCGAGTGCTTTCTCAACGGCCCTATGATGTACAGCTTTTGGGCGCGGCCGCGCTCCATCAGGGCAAAATTGCTGAAATGAAGACTGGAGAAGGAAAAACACTCACCTCCACAATGGCGGTTTATTTGAATGCGCTTGCAGGAGCAGGCGTGCATGTGGTGACGGTGAACGATTATTTGGCGCGGCGCGACGCCTCGTGGATGGGGCAAATTTTCAATTTTTTAGGCATGAAGGTTGCGTGCATTCAGGCGCAGAATGTGGCGTTTGAATATGATTCCACCGCAGAAGAAGATTTAAAGCCAGAGGGTGATGAGGAGCGGGCGTTTAAAGTTGATGGTGCGCACTTGAAGCAATGTTCACGCAAATCCGCTTACATTGCTGACATTACGTACGGCACGAACAGCGAATTCGGATTTGATTATCTTCGCGATAACATGGCGGTTTCTCTTGAAGACGTGAGCCAGCGCGCGCTGAATTTTGCAATTATTGACGAAGTAGACAGCATTTTAATTGATGAAGCGCGTACGCCGCTTATTATTTCTTCTCCGGACACAAGCTCAAGCGAATATTACAAGCGGTTTGCGGCGCTTGTGCCGACTTTGCGGGAAAGCGAGGATTATAATGTTGATGAGAAACGCCACGCGGTAACGCTGACGGATCAGGGCATCAAAAAAATGGAAACTCTGCTCGGCGTGGATAATATGTACACCGAAGATGTAACTTTGGCGCATCATATTGAACAATCGCTTAAAGCGTTTGCACTTTATAAGCGCGATAAAGATTATACGGTAAAAGAAGGCGAAATTGTCATTGTTGATGAATTTACCGGGCGTTTGATGCACGGCAGACGATACTCGCAGGGACTGCACCAGGCAATAGAGGCGAAAGAAGGAGTGGAAGTTCAGCAGGAGAGCCGCACTCTTGCCACGATTACCATTCAGAATTATTTTAGAATGTACCGCAAACTCGCAGGCATGACCGGCACCGCGGCAACAGAAGCGGAAGAGTTTCATAAAATTTATAATCTTGATGTGGTTGAAGTGCCAACAAATCGTCCTATGATCCGCAAAGATTCTTCTGATGTGATTTATAAAACAGAAAAAGCAAAACTGCAGGCAGTGGTTGATGACGTGAAAGAGATGCAAAGATCGGGACAGCCGGTTTTAGTGGGAACAATTTCAATAGCAAAAAATGAACAGCTCGCCGAAATTTTGGAGAAAAACGGCGTTTCTTTTGAACTGCTGAATGCAAAGCATCATGAGCGCGAGGCCGAGATTATTGCGCAAGCAGGAAGAATTGGCGCTGTAACGCTTGCAACGAATATGGCCGGCCGCGGGGTTGACATTATTTTAGGCGGCGCGCCTCTTCAAAAAGAATTGTACGAAGAAGTGAAGGCTTTGGGCGGGCTTGCGGTAATCGGCACCGAGAGGCACGAATCAAGAAGAATTGATAACCAGCTTCGCGGCAGAAGCGGAAGGCAGGGGGACCCGGGTTTCTCGCGTTTTTATATATCGCTTGAGGACGAGTTAATGCGCGTGTTTGGCTCTGATAGACTGAAAAATATGATGGATCGGATGGGGCTACCGGACGATACGCCGATCACCAATAAGCTTATCAGCAGATCTATAGAATCTGCCCAGAAAAAAGTAGAAGGGCATAACTTTGATTTACGCAAGCATCTTGTTGAATACGACGACGTCATTAATAAGCAGAGGGAAGTGATGTATAAAAAGAGAGTTGAGATTTTACGTTCGCTTGAAGGGGCGGGCACAGAAGGCGAAAACGCGCGAAGCGAGGTGGCGCGCATGATTGAAGAAGAAATAACTTTTAGCGTGGCGCTCAATACCCCTGATGAAGATGATGAAACGTGGAATATCAAGGGAATTAAAGACCATATCGGCGCACTCTTTAACATTTCGGAGCACGAGCTAGGCTTTATAGACGATCTTACCGCAGTGGAGCGGGCAAAGCGGAGAGAGTTTCTCATGGAAAAATTGAACCAGAGAATTCACGCGGACTATGCGGCAATTACAAAACTTCTTGGGGGAAAAGAACGGTTCGCAAACATTGAAAGGATGATGCTCCTTCGAGTGTTTGACATGCTGTGGATGGATCATATAGACACGCTTGATAACATCAGAACAGGCATTGGCCTGCAGGGTTATGGGCAGAGAGATCCGCTTGTTGAATATAAACGGAGCTCATTTCGCGCGTACGATTCATTGCGGGAGGAGATCAGAGAAAAAGCGCTTACGGCAATTTTTAAGATAGCAGACAGCATGAAGGCGGTTGCATCTTCGGAGTCCTCGGAAAACGAAAATCCGATCATTGCAAAGGCAAAGTCATCCTTACGCCAGCGGGAGATTTCCTATAGCGCGGCTGAAAAAGGGGGCGAAGAACGTGCTTTACAAAGCGTGCCTCACGTGCATACATTCCCTCGTTCTGCTTTGGGCAAAAAAATAGGCAGAAACGATCCGTGCCATTGCGGGAGCGGCAAAAAGTTTAAAAAGTGTTGTGGGAGGTAAACTCGCAGCGCGTGCAACTTCATTGTAAAACCTTAAAATATGAATCAAGATCAGAAAAACCAGCTTGAAAAATTATTTTCAAAATTTCTCGAGATAGGGATTGTTTATCTTTTTGGTTCACACGCTCGTGGCGAAGCAGGCCTTATGAGCGATTATGACTTTGCTATTTATTTTGACGAGCGCAATAAAAAACGTCTTTTTGAATTTAAAGCTAAACTTTTAGATGTAATATCAAGAATTTTCAAAGTGTTAATAGAGCCAAGAATTTTAAACGAATATTTTGATTTTAAAATGTTATTGCAAAAATATAATTTAACACAAGCATTATGAGTACCGTGGAAATTGTTGAAAATAAGGTAATTAGTGTGAAACGTAACCAAAATAGATGTTCATAAACAGTTTGAATAAATTATCCCGGCGATGATTGAAACGATATTCCACTTCTTTAAGATACATCGGAAAATGATACTTGGAAACCCCTCGGTAATTGTACAAGATATGTTTCGCAAAACTCCAGTTTAAGATACATGACCGTTAATGTGATTCTTGCCTTTGTAGGCGAACGCCTTGCCGTGATTCAGGCGGTGATGCTTCCCCAGCCGTTTCAAGGAATTGTAACTGCGGAAGGTGTCTGTATAATAGACCGACCCCTTTCTCGTATGCTTTCTGATATGAGCCATCAATTCATCGGTGGTTACCCGTTCCACCACTTTGGTGTAGACACGTCCATTTCGCTCAAGAAGCCTAAAAACTATGCTTTTTCCGCGTGCGCCTCGTCCACGCTTGCCTTTCCGCCTGCCGCCGAAGTATGCCTCGTCAATCTCAATCTCTCCCTTCAGTTTGCCGGCTTCAAGCTCGGCTGTATAGTAGATCGCCTCTCGCAGGCGCTGGTAGACGCGGGTAACCACTTGATAGTCAAGATCAAAATCGTTTGCCACGCGATACGCCGGCTGTTGCTGGTAGAAACCAGTGAGAATGCCGATCTCTTTACGCAAACGCTTGAAAAATTTCTGTTTCCCGCACTTCCCGCGATGGCATTTTATGTAGCCGCGACCTGTTTTGCAGACCTTGAACGAACCACAGAAAACGCACTTTTTACCCCGCAGAAAGTTGGCCGCGCAACTGAAAACGTTGTTTTTACGCATAACCATGAGGATATTTTAACACCTCGTGGTTACGAAATACACTAATTACCATTGTTTTTTATAGTTATTTTATGTTATTTAAGTTATCAAGCTATGTGCGACCTAAAAATAATTTGCCAAAAATCTTCTAATAAATATAAGAGAGATTTTTGATTATTTCACATAACGTCCGCGCATATGCAAAGTTGTTGCGCGGTACAATTTAGCGCGGAGCGCTTTACCGCGTAACAATTTGGGTGAGCGACTGAAAGGAGCAAACTGCATATGCGCTGTTGTGCGATGTGCTAAAAACCATTATTCAACATCATCTTTTCTAGCATCAGTTGTTATTATTTCGCCCCGCTTGATATCACGAAGAGCGATGTCCGCCTTTTGTGTATGATTTTGATAGGTGTTTGGATTGTCGGAATGATTGACGTACCTTTCAGGTTCTTGGTAAAGGAAAATTTGGCCGCGATAAGAGTGAGTAAACTCTTTTTCACTCTCAGGTAGCTTTTCGTACTCTTCTGGCGTGAGAGGTATTAGATGGTACTGCACAACAACCTCACCTTTCTTAAAATCGCGGGCTGCGTATACACCTTTCCCGGCCAATTTTCCTTTACCAACAAGGACATCGCTCATACGTTTTGGTTTTTAGCATTTCGCACAACTAGTTATTATCCAAAGTATATACTATCATATTAACAATCTGTAAGCTATCCTAGCGTTGTTTACACTTTCCGTTACACTGAATGAGTGTAGATTAA